>ERZ772881.120-NODE-120-length-85868-cov-10.394253_pt1 | contig 85868 bp, 45 predicted proteins | sample MGYA00580581_ERZ772881 | MGnify/ENA primary metagenome ERZ772881 (study PRJEB29015, sample SAMEA2737668) | human gut metagenome | biome: human gut; feature: human-associated habitat; material: faeces | place: China | collected 2012 ...
TTGGCACCTCGATGTCGGCTCATCACATCCTGGGGCTGAAGCAGGTCCCAAGGGTTGGGCTGTTCGCCCATTAAAGTGGTACGTGAGCTGGGTTCAGAACGTCGTGAGACAGTTCGGTCCATATCCATCGCGGGCGTAAGATACATGAGGGAGACTGCTCCTAGTACGAGAGGACCGGAGTGGACGGACCGCCGGTGTACCAGTTGTTTCGCCAGAAGCACAGCTGGGTAGCTGCGTCCGGAAGGGATAAACGCTGAAAGCATCTAAGCGTGAAGCCCGTCCCGAGATGAAGTATCTCATAGCACAAGCTAGTAAGACACCTTGAAGAAGACAAGGTTGATAGGGTAGATGTGGGAGTGCCGCAAGGCATGAAGCTGACTACTACTAATATGTCGAGGGCTTAACTAGAGAACTGAAATGTTTGACAGAGTAATTTCTTCTGTATAGTTTTGAATGTGCAAGCATTCAAATAGAATATCCGGTGATGATGCCTGAATGGTTCCACCTGTTCCCATACCGAACACAGTAGTTAAGCATTCAGAGGCCGAAAGTACTTGTCTGGAGACGGACTGGGAGGATAGGAAGTTGCCGGTTAAGCAAGGGCTCCGCTGAGGCGGAGCTCTTTTTTGTATTCGCATCGGCTATCCACCTGAGATGGCTTTCGTATTTGCAGATAGATATGATATTTGATATACTGAATAAGTTGTAACGTTTCATTTTAGATATAAGGGGCGAGATTGGATGCCTGAAGTGCGCAAACAGAAACGCAGCTTGCGACGAGTCAAGTGGCTGGGACTCATCCTCGTCGTCATCATAGCTGTCGTACTCGGCTGCTACGCTGGGATAAGCCACAAGACTCCGGCCCATGAGATCGGCGATACAGACCATGAGATCGTCCATGTCATGATCATGGGGGTGGACAGCCGCAAGGATGATGTGGGCAGGAGTGACACCTTGATGGTCACCTCTATCGATAAGACAGCCGAGAAAGCGGCGCTCTTGTCAATCCCGCGCGATACGCGTGTGGCAATCGATGGGCATGGCTACGATAAGATCAATCACGCCTATGCGTACGGCGGTCATGAGCTCACGCAGAAGTCCGTCGAGGGCCTGCTCGGCGTGCCGATGGACCACTATGTCATCATCGACACGAAGTCCTTTGAGCGTATCATCGATGCCATCGGCGGCGTCGACATCGACGTCGAGAAGCGCATGCATTATGAGGACCCCTGGGATGACAACGGTGGCCTCGTCATCGACCTCTATCCGGGTGAGCAGCACATGGACGGCAAGAAGGCCATCCAATACGTGCGCTACCGCGACGGCGAGGGCGACATCGGGCGCATCGGGCGCCAGCAGAAGTTCATGAAGGCCGTCGTGGCTCAGGTCCTCTCGCCGGAGATCCTGCCGCGCCTGCCGGATATCGTCAAGGAAGTCAGCTCGGCGGTCAAGACGGATATGTCTGTGCCGGAACTCCTGAGCTTTGCGAAGATGATGAAGACATTCCAGGCCAATGGCCTTGAGGCGCAGATGGTACCAGGACAGCCAGCCTACCACAAGGACATCAGCTACTGGATCCCGGATATCACAGATGTGCGCGATCTTCTGGCTTCGGAGCTCGGGCTCACGCTGACGGATGCGGCGAAACAGGAGGCGCAGGCGGCTGAGGACAGGTACGATGCGGACCTGCCGAAGGATCTCAAGATGCTCGCCCATAAGACGAGCGGCGGTACGAAGCTCACGGAGAAAGAAAAGAAGGATGAAGACGATGAGCCGATGAAGCCGGAGGAGATATCAGTCATGGTCATCAACTCGAGCGGCATCGACGGTGCCGGCGCAGAGGTCGCCGCCGTCCTGCAGCGCAAGGGCTTCATCATCTCGGGCGTGGAGACGGGCAAGACGAGCTCGAACCCGACGACGACCATCACGACTTCGACGCGCAACACAGATGTCTTCTACGGCATGCCGTTTGCCTGTGTCATCCGCGATGGCGGCAGCTCGAATCAGGCCGTGGTCAACATCGGCCGCGATTACCAGAAAAAAGGGAAATGATAGATGAAGGAGACGGAGCAGATGCTCCGTCTTTCTCGCAATTAACTCGCATTTATTTAGGAGTGAATAGATTGGCAATGTTACGAGTAACGGGGCTCAAGAAATCGTTCGGCATCGATGAGCTCTTCCACGATGTCAGTTTCGAGGTCGCGCGCGGCGATAAGGTCGGCTTTGTCGGGGCGAATGGTGCCGGCAAGACGACACTCATGCGCTGCCTGCTCGGTCAGGAAGAGACGGACGGCGGTACAATCCAGCTCGACGAGGCCGCGACCATCGGCTATGTCGAGCAGCAGGCCGACTTCGGTACTGGCACGCTCTACGAGGAATTCCTGCGCGCCTTTGATGATGTCATCGCGCTCGGCGAGCGCAAGAAGGCGCTCGAGAAGAAGATTGCCGTCGACCATGCAGAAGAGACGATGAAGGCTTACAGCAAGGTCGTCGAGCGCTTCGAACTGCTCGGCGGCTACGATTACGAGAGCCGCATCCGCCGCGTGGCCTTCGGCCTCGGCTTCACCGAAGAGGACTTCGAGAAGAATGTCGCGCACTTCTCCGGCGGCCAGAAGACGCGCATCAATCTGGCCAAGGCCCTCGTCCGCCGGCCGGATTATTTGTTCCTCGATGAACCGACGAACCATCTCGACGTGGACATGCTGGAATGGCTGGAAAGCTATCTCTTGTCTTATGGCGGCGGCATCCTCATCGTATCCCATGACCGTTATTTCCTCGACCGCGTGGCGACGGGCATCCTCGAACTGTCCCACGGCAAGGTAACTAAATACAAGGGCAATTATTCGCGCTATGTCGAGCAGCATGCCCAGCAGCAGAAGGCCCTGGAAAAGGCCTATAAGAAGCAGCAGGAACACATCCACGAAACGGAAGAATATATCCGCAAATACAAAGCCGGCATCAAGGCCAAGCAGGCCCGCGGGCGCCAGTCCCAGCTGGACCGGTTGGAACGCATCGAATGGCAGCCCGAAGATGAGTCGCTGCACTTCAATTTCAAGCCCGTCGAAGAGTGCGGCCAGAAAGTCCTGGTCCTGGACAAGGTCAGCGGCGGCTTTGCTGACCGCCAGTTGTTCGACCATTTATCGCTCCTCCTGCGCCGCGGCGAAGCGGCTTCCCTCATCGGCCCCAATGGGACGGGGAAGACGACGCTCATCCGCATGATCATGGGCGAAAAGGAACCGACAGACGGCCATATTACCTTGGGCAGCCGCGTCCATATCGGCTATTTTGCCCAGGAACACACGGATTTGCACGGGGCCTGGACGGTCCTCGATGAAATCATGAACGATTTCAGTTATGGCGAAGAAGAAGCCCGGTCCGTCCTGGGGCGCTTCATGTTCCGCGGCGACGATGTCTTCAAGGTCATCGACAGCCTCAGCGGCGGCGAACAGGCCCGGCTGGCCCTATTGAAGCTTTTCCTGCAGGGGCCGAATTTCCTTATCCTCGACGAACCGACGAACCATCTCGACATCCCGACGAGGGAAGTGCTGGAACAGGCTTTGCTGGATTTCGGCGGGACGTACCTCGTCGTATCCCATGACCGTTATTTCCTCGACAAGATTACCCAGCGGACGCTGGTCCTGGAACATAAGCAGCTCACGGAATACGTCGGCAATTACAGTTATTACCGGGAAAAGGTCCGTGAAGCCCAGGAAGCGGCAGAAAAGGTGGCAGCTGAAGCGCAAGGCTCCTCACAGGCTCAGGAAAAGGCAGCAGCTCCGGCAGTGAAGAAGGCGGAACCGGCACCGGCCGTGAAAGCGCCGGCCAAGGCCCCGGCTTATGGCCAGGCGGCCAAGCTGGAAAAAATCGAGATGAAGATTGCCGAACTGGAAGCGACCATCAAGATGTATGAAGTGCAGATGAATATGCCTCAGAACCAGACCGATGCCGACGCCATGATGGAATTGACGAAGGAATATGAAGCGGCCCAGGCCCAGCTCGATGAGGCTTATGAAAAGTGGGAAGCCCTTTCGGAGTCTTAAAACTGTCCGTGCATGGAAGATATGAAAAATAAATATAAACTTTAGGATTGGAAATAGCGTAAAACGTAAAACTTTACGTATCCATCCCGATATGTGGTTTCAAAAAGCCCGTTTTCTTGATGCATTTTTTAAAAATGTCAAGAAAATGGGCTTTACAAGTTTCTGCTACGTGGTATACTATGCTCAACTCCCATTCGGAGGATAAACTTATTATATCTTTAAAGCATACGGAAAGATTCCGATAGAAAGGAAGCGTTTATATATGGCAGCACAGTTTAACCCGGTTACGCCGGAATTATTAGCAGAATTACGTCAGGTCGTCGGTGATAAATACGTCAAGACGGACGAAGATTATTTGGAAAGATACCAGACAGACGAAGAAGGGAACTCCCATTATTTCCATAAACCGGAAGTCGTCGTCTTCCCGGGCTCGACGGAAGAAGTGGCCGCTATCGTCAAATTGGCCAATAAGTACCTCGTTCCGATTACGCCGCGCTCGGCTGGTTCCGGTGTTGCCTGTGGTGCTATTCCTGTTTATCACGGCATGGTCGTCGAATTGGAACGGATGAATCAGATTCTCAAATTCGATGCCGACAATATGTATGCCGTCTGCCAGACTGGCGTCATCACTGGGGACTTGCAGCGTGAAGCTGCCAAACACGGCCTCCTCTATGCCGGGGACCCGTCCAGTGCCGACAGCAGCATGATCGGCGGCAACGTCGCCAACAATGCCGGCGGCAATAAAGCCGTTAAATACGGCACGACGCGCCATCAGATCTACAGCCTGAAAGTCGTTACGCCGACAGGGAACATCCTCGACGCCGGTGCCCGCCTCAAGAAGAGTTCTACCGGCCTCTGCCTGGAACAGCTCTTTGCCGGTTCCGAAGGCACGCTGGGCATCATTACGGAAGTCACGGTCAAACTCCGTCCCATGCCGCCGTATGCCTTCAATATGGTCTGCGTTTTCAAGACCGATGAAGAAGCCTTTGCCCTGCCCAATAAGATCCTCAAAGCCGGCATCGACCCGACGAGCATCGAATTTATGGACAATGAAGCCCTGCGCATGACCTGCAAATTCCTGGACATGAAGATGCCTCATGTCGACGAAGGCTGTGATTACGTCATCGTCACGGTCGAATCGTTCAGCGAAGACGACTCGGACCGCAAGATGGAACAGCTCTGCGACTTGGCGGAAGCCAACGGCTCGATCGACGAATTTGAAGCGGATAAACGGATTTGGACTCTGCGCAAGCAGTTCGCCGAAGCCGCCCGCGACGTCGACAAGATGTTCCAGACGGAAGACTTCGTCGTCCCCTTGGACAAGATTCCGGAAATCACCAAACAGATTCCGGAACTGCGCGAAAAATACGACCTCTACTGCGTCACGGTTGCTCACATCGGCGATGGTAACATCCACGTCCTGCCTCTGAATGCCAAAGGCTTGTCGCCGGAAGAATGGTTCCAGAAGATCAAGGCCTTCCATCGCGACCTCTTCCCGCGCGTCTATGCCCTGGGCGGCAAGATGTCCGGTGAACACGGCATTGGCTATAAAAAATTAGAAGAATTTGCCCTTTGCACACCGCAGGCGGAACTTAACGTCATTAAAGCCATCAAGAAGGCTTTGGACCCGAATAACATCATGAATCCTGGAAAATTAGTAGAAATCGGCTAATTATTTCATAGAGGGGAAGTCAAATTGCAAAGACGGCAACGATTATATTCATAATAATCGTTGCCGTCTTTTTATATATTTACTATAATAGAATCAAGGAATTTACTAATGTACTTATTATAGTCCTAGATCTATGAAAACAGGTGATGACATGAAATACTACAGCCGCTTAAAGACGCTTCGGTTGGAAGCAAGGCTTTCTCAGGCCGACGTGGCAAAAATCTTGAAGTGTTCACAAGTTGGATACGGCATGTATGAATTGGGGAAAAGGAAGATCCCCGTAGAAAAGTTGATCCAGCTGGCAAGGCTGTACCACACCTCACTCGATTACATTGCCGGATTGACAGATGAACGGGAACCACGCCCAAAACATCGGGAGGACGATACTAGTTTGTAGTACGGAGTTTGTAGTTTGTAGCAGATGGTTTTTAAATTTAAAACCCATCCGCTAACCCCTAACTGCTAGCCACTTAAAAAGGCTTGTCGCATATGCGACAAGCCTTTTTTTCCTATACATTAAAGCGGAAGTATGTGACATCTCCGTCTTGCATGACGTAATCTTTCCCTTCCAGACGAACAAGGCCTTTTTCTTTGGCAGCTTGTTCGCTGCCGCAGGCGATGAGGTCGTCGTAGGAAACGATTTCGGCGCGGATGAAGCCGCGTTCGATGTCGGTGTGGATCTTACCGGCTGCTTTCTGGGCTTTCGTGCCGTTGACGATGGTCCAGGCGCGGACTTCGTCAGATCCGGCCGTGAAGAAGTTGATCAGACCCAACAGGGAATAGCTGGCTTTGATCAGCTTGTCCAGGCCCGATTCGGGCAGGCCCAGTTCTTCCAGGAAGACTTCGGCTTCGTCGTCCGGCAGTTCGGCGATTTCGGCTTCGATCTTGGCCGAGACGGCGACGACCTGAGCGCCTTCCTTGGCGGCGTATTCTTCGACGCGTTTGACGTTGGGGTTGGCATCGGGATTGCCTGCTTCGTCTTCTGCGACGTTGGCGATGTAGATGATCGGCTTCAAGGTCAGGAGGTTGAGTTCTTTGACCTGCGGCAGTTCATCTTTTGTCAGGCCGGCTTTGCGGGCCGGGTCGCCGTTTTCCAGGCAGGCCAGGACTTTTTTCAGGACGGCGTATTCGACTTTGGCGTCCTTGTCGCCACACTGAGCGACTTTGGCGATGCGGTCCGCCCGTTTCTGGGCCGATTCCAGGTCGGCCAGGCACAGTTCCGTATTGATTGTTTCGATGTCGCGGATCGGGTCGATGGAGCCGTCGACGTGGGTGATGTTCGAGTCTTCGAAGCAGCGGACGACTTCAGCGATGGCATCGGTTTCACGGATGTGGCTGAGGAACTTGTTGCCCAGGCCTTCGCCCTTGGAGGCACCGGCGACGAGGCCGGCGATATCGACGAAGCGCATGACAGCGGGAATTGTTTTTTTCGGTTTGTACATGTCGGTCAGGACCTGGATGCGTTTATCCGGGACTTCTACGACACCGACATTCGGTTCAATCGTGCAGAAGGGATAGTTTGCCGCTTCTGCGCCGGCCTTGGTAATCGCGTTGAACAGCGTGCTCTTACCGACATTCGGCAGGCCGACGATGCCTACTTCCAGATTGGTACTCAATGGTTAAACCACCTTTATTTGAATAATTTTAAATCAGCAATGCGTTTGACAGCTTCGACGGTGTTTTCTTTGGTGCCGAAAGCGGTCAGGCGGAGATAGCCTTCGCCGTGGGGGCCAAAGCCCGAACCCGGTGTCGTGACGACGTGGGCTTTTTCCAGGAGCAGGTCGAAGAAATCCCAGCTCTTCATGCCGTTCGGCGTCTGTACCCAGGCGTACGGCGAGTTGGTAGCGCCGTAGACGGTGAAGCCGGCTTCGGTCAGGCCGTCGCGGATGATGTGGGCGTTTTCCATGTAGTATTCGACGTCAGCCAGGCACTGTTTCTGGCCTTCCGGGCTGTAGTAAGCTTCAGCTGCGCGCTGGACGATGTACGGCGTGCCGTTGAAGAAGGTGCACTGACGGCGGTTCCACAAGGGATTGAGTTCGACAGCCGTGCCGTCTTTCTTGTAAGCGACGCAGGCATGGGGGACGACGACATAGGAGCAGCGCGTACCCGTGAAGCCGGCGCACTTGGAGTAGGAGCGGAGTTCGATGGCTACTTCTTTAGCGCCTTCGATTTCAAAGATGCTGTGGGGAACGTCCGGTTCGGTGATGTACGTTTCATAAGCCGAATCGTAGATGATGATGAAGTTGTTTTCTTTGGCGGCTTTGACCCAGTTGGTCAATTCTTCCTTGCTCATGGCCGTGCCGGTCGGGTTGGACGGGTTGCAGAGGTAGACGATGTCGACTTTTTCCTTCGGCGGTTCGGCTTTGAAGCCGTTTTCCGGAGTGCATGGGAGATAGACGACGCCGTCGTAGATGCCTTTTTCAGCGTTCCATTCGCCGGTATGGCCGAACATGACGTTGGAGTCGAGGTAAACCGGGTATACCGGGTCGGCTACGGCGAATTTCAGGTCGTCGCCGAAGATTTCCTGGATGCAGGCGACATCGGTCTTGGCGCCATCGCCGACGAAGACTTCGTCCAGATCGAGGTCGATGCCGCGCGTCTTGTAGTCGCCGTCGATGATAGCCTGACGGAGGAAGTCATAGCCCTGTTCCGGACCGTAGCCGCGGAAGGTTTCGGCTTTGCCCATTTCGTCGACGGCCTTGTGCATGGCGTCGATGATAGCCGGGGCCAGGGGACGGGTGACGTCGCCGATGCCGAGGCGGATGATATTCGCTTCCGGATGTGCTTTGGAATAAGCTTCAACTTTTTTTGCAATGGTTGCAAAAAGATAGTTGCCGGGGAGTTTTAAGTAGTTTTCATTTACATGAGCCATAAAGGGACCTCCTTGTATTGCTTAGCATAGTAATCTATTGACAAACTCTATTTTACTACATTATATGGGCCTTGGAAAGATACTGGGCGCCGGGCAGGCATGATAAAATAAAATGGCCGTCATTCATGATAGTGATTGAATGTCAACGATTTTTGCCGTATAATGAAAACTGTATCGGGAATTTTTAAGTCAAACATATCAGGGAGGTTTGATTGACTGATGGATTATCAAGGTAAGAAATGCCTCATTGCATATTTTTCTCACGCCGGCATGAACTATGTCAGCGGTAAGATCGTCGACCTGCCCGTGGGCAATACGGAACGGGCGGCACAGATGCTGCGCCTGTTCACGGGGGGCGACCTCTTCCACATCCGCACGGCTTCGGTCTATCCCAATGACTATCAGGAAGTCGTCAAGATCGCCAGGAAAGAAAAGGCCGACAACGCCCGGCCGGTCCTGGAAAGGGATATCGACAGCATCGATGATTACGACGTCATCTTCCTGGGCTATCCCAACTGGTGCGGCACCATGCCCATGGCTTTGTGGACGTTCCTGGAAAACCACGACTTCACGGATAAGACGATTTATCCTTTCTGCACCCATGAAGGCAGCGGCGTCGGCCACAGTCTGGAAGACATCCATGCCCTCTGCCCGACGGCCAAACTCGGCAAGAGCCTGGCCCTCCTGGGTACGACCATCGAAGATGCCGAAGACGACATCCGCCGCTGGCTGAGAGATTAGTGGCTCGTGGTTCGTGGCTAGTGGTTCGTGGTTCGTAGGGGCGGCCCGCCGATTGCAGAGCGCCAAGCCTCCCCTGATAGGGGAGGTGGCCCAATGGGCCGGAGAGGTTGAATTTCCAGATTCAAAAGCAACCTCTCAGTCAGCTGCGCTGACAGCTCTCCTAGCAGGAAAGCCGGGACGCCCGCTACAGCTGTCCGTTCTGGCAACCGTCCTGTACCTTCCGAGGGTCGGCACCTGACGGGCCAAAAAGGCTTTGGGCGTCCCCTACGAACCACTAAAAACTACAAACTTAAAACTTAAAAAGGGCTTGTCGTCATGTGACAAGCCCTTTTTTTATTCATACCGCAAGGCTTCGATGGGGTCGAGCTTGGCTGCTTTCCGGGCTGGGTAGATGCCGAAGAAGAGGCCGATGCCTACGGAGAAACTGAAAGAGATGATGATCGGCGCCGCCGTGATGACCGTCTGGAACAGGCCGGACTTGGCGATAGCCAGGGCGATGCCGACGCCGCAGGCGATGCCCAGGAGGCCGCCGATGACGCCGATGACGACGGATTCGATGAGGAACTGCATCATGATGTTCTGGAAAGTCGCGCCCAGGGCTTTCCGGATGCCGATTTCCCGCGTCCGTTCAGTGACGGAGACCATCATGATGTTCATGATGCCGATGCCGCCAACGATGAGCGAAATGGCGGCGATACTGCCCAGGAAGAGGGTCAGCATGGTCGTCGTGCTGGTCATGGTTTCCATGAGGCTCGTCAGGTTACGGACGGTGAAGTCATCTTCGCTGCCGCTGCGGATATGGTGGCGCTGGCGCAGGAGCGTTTCGACTTCGGCCTGGACCTGTTCGATTTTATCGGCGCTGGAGACCTGGATGTTGATGGAGCGGACGTAGGTGATGCCCATGAGGCGTTCCTGGGCCGTCGTCAAGGGGACGATGACGATGTCGTCCTGGTCCTGGCCCATGGAGGACTGGCCTTTGCTTTCCAGGACGCCGATGATCTTATAGGGCTGGTTGTTGATGCGGATGTTCTTGCCAACGGGATTGACTTCGTCGAAGAGGTTGGCGGCGACCGTCGGGCCGATGACGGCGACGCGGTTGCGCGAGTTGAGGTCGCTCTGGGTGATGAAGGATCCCGACTGGACGACGAGGGACCGGATGTGCAGGTATTCTGGCGTGACGCCGTAGACCGACGTATTCCAGTTCTGGTTGCCGTTGACAATCTGGTAGGAACTGTTGACTGTCGGCGATACGTAGTCGATGTTCTTTATTTTATTCTTGATGGCTACGGCGTCGTCGTATTTCAATTTCTGGCTCGAACCGGCTGCCGAACGGACGCCGCCGTGATTGGTCGAGCCTGGCGAAACGATGAGCATATTGCTGCCCAGGCTGGCGATGGAGTTGGTGACGTTCTGCTTGACGCCCATGCCGATGGAAATCATGGCGATGACGGCGCCGACGCCGATGATGATGCCCAGCATGGTCAGGATGGAGCGCAGTTTATTGGACAGCAGGGCCGTAATGGCGATCTGCACGCTTTCACTAAATAACATCCATGACGACCCCCTTTCCGGCGTCTTTGGTGATCCTGCCGTCTGAGAGCAGGAGCTGGCGGTTGGCACAGGCGGCGATTTCCGGTTCATGCGTGACCAGGATGATCGTCTTGTGCTCTTCGTGGAGCGCTTCGAAAAGGCGCATGATGTCTTTCGTCGATTTCGTATCCAAGTTGCCCGTCGGTTCGTCGGCCATGATGATATGCGGGTTATTGACCAGGGCCCGGGCGATGGCGACGCGCTGGCGCTGGCCGCCGGACAGTTCGTTGGGCTTGTGGTGGGCCCACGTTTCCAGGCCGACGGATTTCAGCTTTTCCATGGCCCGTTCCGTCCGTTCCCTGCGGCCGACACCGGCGTAGACCAGGGGCAGGGCGACATTGTCCAGGGCGGAGATGCGGGACAAGAGGTTGAAGTTCTGGAAGACGAAGCCGATGTGCTGGTTGCGGACGACGGCCAGTTCATCGTCGCCGAGGTGGGCGACTTCCTTGCCGCCGAGCTTATACGAACCCGACGTCGGCCGGTCCAGGCAGCCCAGGATGTTCATGAGCGTCGATTTCCCTGAGCCCGACGGCCCCATGAGAGCGGCAAATTCGCCTTCTTCGATGTTTAAGGTAATGCCGGCCAGAGCGGCGAAGTCTTCACCGCCGATGTGGTAGATTTTTTTGATATCTTTCAATTCGATGACATGCTTCATGGCGAGGCCCCCTTACATGGGCGGCGGGCCCTGGCGTCTATTGCTGTTCGACGAGGACGACGACTTACTGGAGGCCGTATAGGCGATGGAAACCTTGTCGCCCTGGGTCAGGCCCGAAAGGATTTCCACGTATTCATCGCTGTAGATGCCCGTCGTGACCGGTACTTGTTCCGTCTGGCCATTGGCATCGACGCGGATGACGTAAGAGCCGGAGTCGTTGGTCTTCAAGGCGGCGATGGGTACGACGAGGGCGTCATCTTTTTGCGAGGTCGTAATGTCGACGCGGGCCGTCATGCCCAGTTTCAGGACGTCATCCGGGTCGTCGACGTCGAGGGTGACGTAGTAGTAGATGACGCTGGCCGACGAATTCGACGAGCTGGACGTCGAACTGGATCCGTTCGTATCCCACGTATTGCCCGTATCGGTTTTGGCGATTTTCGAGACGTGGGCCGTGAAAGTCCGGTCTGTAAAGGCGTCAACAGTGAAGGTCGCATCTTGGCCGACTTGGATCTTGCCGATATCCGTTTCATCGACTTTGGCCAGAATCTGCTTCGTCGACGTGTCGGCAATGCGCATGATGACCGTCGGGTTGCTGTTACCCTGGACGGCCATGGTGCCGACAGTCTTCGGTTCGCCGACGACGACGCCGTCCATGGGCGCCGTGATGACCGTTTCGGCAACGTCCGATTCGGCTTCCGTCAAAGTACTGACGGCAGTGTCATAGTTGAATTTCGCCGTATCCAGGGCCTGTTTGGTGCCGGCACCGAGGTCATAGAGCTGCTGGGCCCGGTCGTATTCGACTTTGGTGTTGGTGACCTTATACTGGGCCTGGTCGCGTTTGGCTTCATAATCTTTGCCGTCGAGGACGGCTACGGTCTGGCCGGCTGTGACCCGGTCATTTTCTTTGACCAGGACCTGGCTGATGCGGGCCGTGATCTTCGGCGAGACTTCGACGGAATCGACAGGGCTGATGGTCCCTGTGGCGGAAACGGTCGAACGCAGGTCTTTGCGGACGACATCGGCTGTTTCGATGGCCTTGGATTGTTTTGCGGCTTGCTGGGATTCATAGTATTTATAGCCGCCAAAGGCACAGGTAGCCACGATGACAGCGGCAATGACGATTTTCAGGCGCTTGTCAATTTGCATGGTATCACTCCAGTCATGATGTTAAATAAGTAGGTATAGTTATCATTGATTCATTAAGTATAGCATGTCATTTTATAGCAATAAAGGTAAAGCCATTTTTTCTTAGTAAAGTGAGTTGGAATTGTAACAAAGATGTTGTGTACGTAGGGTTTTCCCGGAGAATGTGTTATACTGATGTAGCATTATAAAAGAAAGGTTGGTATTTTATTATGAATGAACGTAAGACGTCTGTCTTTTCCAACGGCCTGTTATGGTTCGGCGCCGGCATTTCCATCGCCGAAATCCTGACGGGTATGCTCCTGGCGCCGCTGGGCTTTGCCAAAGCCTTTGCGGCTATCATCCTGGGCCATCTCATCGGCGGTGTCGTCATGTACCTGGCCGGCCTCATCGGAGGCCGGACGGGCGGCAGTGCCATGGAAACGGTCCGCATTTCCTTCGGGACCCAGGGGGCCAAGCTCTTTGCCGGCCTGAATGTCATCCAGCTCGTCGGCTGGACGGCGGTCATGGTCGCCAGTGCCGCTTTGGCTGCCAATACCATCGCCGCCATCGGCGTGTCCTGGTGGAGCCTCATCATCGGCGCCTTCATCGCCGTGTGGATCGTCATGGGACTGAAGAACCTCAGCAAGATCAACGTCGTCGTTATGGCGGCCCTGTTCATCTTGACGATTGTCCTCAGCCTGGTCGTCTTCAAAGGCGGGGCGCCGCAGGTACCGGCTGGCGACCTCACCTTTGGCGGCGCCGTCGAACTGGCTGTCGCCATGCCCTTGTCATGGCTGCCCATTATTTCGGACTATACGCGGACGGCTGAAAAGCCGGGCCTGGCTACGGCGGCCAGCTGCAGTGCCTATTTCATCGCCAGCTCGTGGATGTTCCTCATCGGCATGGGCGCGGCCCTGTTCACCGGCCAGGATGACATTGCGGCCATCATGGTCCAGGCCGGCCTGGGCGTCGCCGGGATCCTCGTCGTCCTCTTGTCGACGGTCACGACGACCTTCCTCGATGCCTTTTCGGCCGGCGTCAGCTGCCAGAGCCTGGTCCCGAAGGTATCGGATAAGATTTTAGCGCTTATCGCGACGGTCCTGGGCGTCCTGCTGGCCATCTTCGCCGCACCGGACCAGTTCCAGGATTTCCTCTACCTCATCGGTTCCGTCTTTGCGCCGATGACGGCCATCCTCTTGTCGGACTTCTTCATCCTCAAGCAGGACCATACAGCAGACAGCGTCAACTGGCTCAACCTCGTCCTCTGGGTTTTGGGCGTCGCCCTGTACCGCTTCCTGCTCAATGTCGATACGCCCGTGGGCATCACCGTCCCTGTCGTCGTCATCCTGATGGCCGTCAGCGCTTTGGTCCATAAGGTATTGAATAAAGCGTAGAACGATTCTAATATTGAATGGATGAAATGCAAAAGTAATTCGTGATTAGCATTGACAAAAAGACATTGAAAAGCGTAAACTTATGCTCAAGCAAGATAATAAAAACTTGAGCATCTTCAGAGGAGGCTTTTCAAATGGATAAACACTTTACTTTTGGTGATATGATCAACACCATGATGCCCCTGCCCATCAGCGGCGCTGCCAACGGCGAAGGCATCTACTGCCGCGGCCAGGAACTCGTCGCTTCCATGGGCCAGCCGAAAAAAACGGCCCGTCAGGAAGAAGAAAGCCGCCGCTTCGACCTCCGCGGCATCTTCTGTCAGTATTGCGTAGATTGATAAAAAAGGGCTGTCGCACGTGCGGCAGCCCTTTTTTTAGCAGTTAGCAGCTAGCTGTTAGGGGCTAGCGGATGGAAGGTGTTTAGCCTCTCCTGCTAGGAGAGGTGGCCCGAATGGGCCGGAGAGGTTTAACCTCGTAGGGGGATGTTTTTATACATCACCCGTCATGTATAACGTGGGCATCATTATTTCAGGCGGGCCGCCCGTTGGGACGGCCCCTACGAACCACGAGCTACGAACCACTAAAAAGGCGCTGTCTTACGACAGCGCCTTTTTCCTTATTCCTTATTATTGCGGTCGGCTTGTTGTTTGGCCGGCTGCTGGGTCTGTTGTTTGGATTTTTCTTTGGTCGTCGGTTTTTCTGACGTTGCCGATTTTTTCTTTGGTTCTTCCCGGTCATCGCTGCGGGACGAGCTCTTATTGGATGATGCCGTCTCTTTGCGGCGTTCCATGCCGGACGGAGCGGAGAAGTCGCCACCCGATTCATCGGACGTGGCCGACGACATGTAGTCGCGCCAGATTTCGGCCGGGACCGTGCCACCGTAGATGTCGCCTAAGCTGTGGGCTCCTGTATCGTCGCCGATCCAGACGGCCGTGACGATATCCGGCGTGTAGCCGACGAACCAGGCGTCTTTGTTGTCGTCCGTCGTCCCGGTCTTGCCGGCTGCCGGACGGCCGATGGCGGCAGCCCGCCCTGTGCCGTGGTCGATGACGCCTTCGAGCATGGTCGTCATTTCATAGGCTTCCCGTTCGGACATGACGCGGGTCTTCGTTTCTTCTTTTTCTAACGTCGACGAATCTTCCAGGACGTTGCCGTTGCGGTCGAGGATCTTGACGATGGCCGTCGGTTTGACGTGGACGCCTTTATTGGCGAAGGTGCCGTAGGCACTGGCCATTTCCAGAGGCGTGACGCCCCGGGTCAGGCCGCCCAGGGCCATGGCCAGGTTGTCGTCTTTGGCGTCGAGGGTGGTGATGCCCATTTTCTTGGCGTTGGCGATGATGTTCTTGGTGCCGACTTCGTCAGCCAGCTGGACGGCGATGGTGTTGACCGAGTGGGCCAGGGCATCGCTGAGGCTCATGGCGCCGCTGTAGGAGCCGCCGGCGTTCTTCGGACTCCAGCCGCCGTAGGTGACGGGCTGGTCTTTCATGGTCGTATCCGGCGTCATGTCGTGCTGCAGTGCCGTCAGGTAGACGAAGGGCTTGAAGGCCGAACCCGGCTGGCGGACGGCCATGCTGGCGCGGTTGAAGCTGTCCTGTCCGCGGCCGCCGACCATGGCCAGGATATGGCCCGTCTTGGGGTCGATGGAGACGAGAGCCGCCTGCGGCTGGGTCAGGCCGTTTTCGTCGGTATAGTTGTTGGGCAGGTTGCGCATGGCCCGGACGGCGGCGTGTTGTTTGTCGACGTCCATGGTCGTGTAGATCTTGAGGCCTTCTTTATAGAGGGCATCGTCGCCGTATTTCTTGGCGACCTGCTGGGAGACGTAGTCGATGAAGGACGCGTATTCGTCGGCTTCTTTCGCCTGTTGGCTCTTGGAGAGGCCCAGGTCCTGGTTCTTGGCGTCTTCCGCTTCTGCTGCCGATACGTAGCCGTATTTGACCATCTGGTCGAGGACGACGTTCTTGCGCTTCTTGGCTTCGTTCAGGTTGTTGAACGGCGAGTAGTAGTTCGGGCTCTTGGGCAGGCCGGCCAGCATGGCACACTGCGTCAGGCTCAGTTCGTTGACGTCTTTATTGAAATACGTCTTAGCCGCTGTCTGGATGCCATAGGCGCCCTGGCCGAAGTAGATCTGGTTCATGTACATTTCCAGGATTTCTTTTTTACTGTATTTGTGTTCGATTTCCAGGGCCAGCATGGCTTCCTGTATCTTACGCTTCAATGTCTGTTCCTGGGACAAGAAGGCGTTCTTGGCCAGCTGCTGGGTGATGGTACTGCCGCCCTGGGCGATGCCGCGGTTGGTCAGGTTGGCAAAGATGGCGCGGAAGATGCCGATGGGGTCGATGCCGATGTGTTCATAGAAGCGGTTGTCTTCGGCAGCGATGAAGGCGTTCTGCAGGTTCTGCGGCACTTTATTGATGTCGATGGGCAAGCGGTTCTGGTCGGAATGAAGGGTCGTAATCAGCCGGCCGTGGGAATCGAAGACCTGCGATGAAACGGCAGGCCGCATGTTATTGCCTACGGCAGGCAAACTTTGATAGGCTGCAAAAATATAGCCAAAGCCTAGGCCTGCGAAAACGACAAGGCATAAGGCGATGAAAAGGCGGATGCGGCGAAGGGGACCGGCTTTTTTGGCTTTTTTTGCTCTGCGTCTGGGTGTATACATATTTTCCTCCTACGTGACGACATAATCGTTCAAGATGAGCAGGTAATGAAACATTACTAATTTCTTATTATATCACATCCGCCATTATTATCCTATATAGGCAGGGCAGGTTGAGAAAATTTAAAGCGTTTTTGGGACTTAAATCGTTTTACGCTATACGGATTCTGAAAATATTTCACATATAGTATACCCTTAAAAGAGGTATCACATAGCTTTTTAAGAAAGACCATTGACATTTACAAATAAATAGCGTACTATAAACGTAACAAGCAGACAATTTAGCGTACACGCTTGGGTATAGCAGCAGGAGGTAAGGATTATGGCAAAGGACAGAGAAAAAGCATATGTATTGTGGTTCGATGAACTGCGCAGGGCTGATGTTTCCCTCGTAGGCGGGAAATCATCTTCCCTCGGTGAATTGACATCCCAGACGGATGTCCCCGTTCCCTATGGGTTTGCGACGACGGCAGAAGGCTATCGTCATTTCATGCATGAAACGGGCATGGACGTCACCATCCCGGAATTGCTGAAAGGCCTGACTGACGTCGAAGACGCTGTCCAGCTCCGCGATGTCACGGCTAAGATCCGCAAGGCAATCTGCGATGCTGAAATGCCGGCTGATTTGGCAGCAGACATCCGCAAGAGTTATGAAGAATTGGGCAAGAAAGTCGGCGAAGCCAATCCCTTCGTCGCCGTCCGTTCCAGTGCAACGGCGGAAGATTTGCCCGATGCCAGCTTTGCCGGCCAGCAGGACACGTACCTCAACGTCCAGGGCGCTGACATGGTCATCCAGAAGGTCAAGGAATGTTATGCATCGACCTTTACGGACCGCGCTACGTACTATCGTACGAAACAGGGCTTCGATCATCTCTCCGTCGCTTTGAGCGCCGCCATCCAGATGATGGTCTTCTCCAAAGCCGCCGGCGTCATGTTCACGGTCGACCTGGTCACGGGCGACGATTCGACAATCACCATCGAAGGCGCCTGGGGCCTCGGCGAATACGTCGTACAGGGCACGGTTACGCCGGATAACTTCAAAGTCCGTAAAGATGACTTGACCATCCTCTCCAAGATGATCAATACCAAACCGATCGAACTGGTCCGCAAACCGGGCGGTGACTGCGAAGAAAAACTCGTTCCGCCGGAACTGCAGAAACAGCAGGTCATTACGGACGAACAGGTCAAAGAACTGGCTACATATGCCAAAGCCATTGAAAAACATTACGGCTGCTACATGGACATGGAATGGGGCGTCGATGAACGGACCAATAAGGTATGGCTCCTCCAGGCCCGCCCGGAAACAGTCTGGTCCAAGAAGAATAAAGAAAAGAAAGAAGCTGCTGCCGCTAAGGCTGCTGTCACGACGGACCGCAAAGTCGTCGTCAAAGGCCTGCCGGCCAGCCCGGGCAGTGCCGCTGGCAAAGCTCATGTCATCCTCGACCCGGCTAAGATCGCTGAATTCAAAGACGGCGAAATCCTGGTAACGACCATGACGGCACCGGACTGGGTCCCGGCCATGAAGAAGGCCAAAGCTATCGTCACCGATGCCGGCGGCATGACCTGTCACGCTTCCATCGTCAGCCGTGAACTGGGCATCCCCTGCATCGTCGGCACGAAGAGCCGCAGCGTCGAAGCGACGACGACCATCCAAGATGGCGCAGAAATCACGGTCGATGCGACGAACGGCATCGTCTATGAAGGCATCGTCGCCGACATCGTCAAACCGGAAGCTGCCGAAGCTCCGGCCGGCCAGGCTGCAACGACAGTCGTCGCTGCCGAAGCCGCACCGATTACGGGCACGAAAATCTACATGAACCTGGGCAACCCGGATCTGGCTGAAAAATACGGCAAACTGCCTTGCGATGGCATCGGCCTCATGCGTGAAGAATTTATCTGGACGACGTTCATTCACGAACATCCTTTGTATCTCATCGAAACGGGCCGGGCTGACTACGTCGTCGATCAGCTGTCCGAAGGCATCCGCAAGGTCTGCCAGGCACTGGCTCCGCGTCCGGTCACGCTGCGCCTGAGCGACTTCAAATCGAGTGAATACCGCAACCTGACGGGCGGTGATAAATACGAACCCCAGGAAAGCAGCGCCCTCCTCGGCTGGCGCGGTGCTTCCCGTTACTATGACCCGAAATACGTTGAAGCGTTCAAACTGGAATTGAAAGCCGTCCGCAAAGTCCGTGAAGAATACGGTTTCAAGAACCTCAACGTCATGATTCCCTTCTGCCGCCGCGTCGATGAAATGCAGAAAGTCGTCGACCTCATGGCTCAGGAAGGCCTCCATCGCGGTCCGGACTTCAAAGTATGGCTCATGGCTGAAATCCCGGCCAACATCATCCTGGCTGACCAGTTCAATCAGTTCGTCGATGGCTATTCCATCGGCTCCAACGACCTGACCATGCTCGTCATGGGCTGCGACCGCGACAACGATACAGTCGCACCGCTCTTCGATGAACGCAACCTGGCTGTCAAACGGGCTATCCGCCATCTCATCACGGTTGCTCACAAAGACGGCAAGACCGTTTCCATCTGCGGCCAGGCGCCGAGCGTCTATCCGGACTTCGCCGAATTTCTGGTCAAGAGCGGCATCGATTCCATCTCGGTCAACCCCGACGCTGTCGTATCGACACGGAAACACGTAGCACAAGTCGAACAGCGTATCCTCCTCGATTCGCTGACAGGCAAGGGCCGTGCTGATACGGAAGACTATACGTGGTAATTGGTAATAGCATATCCGATTTATGAGTAATAGAAAGGCGGTCCCAAAAGAAAAGCAGACTTTTGGGCCGCCTTTTTCTCATACTACGGCCTTGTATTATACACTATTTGCATATTATACATCTTATATCGCGGGATGTTTTTATATATGTTATGATAATAAGTGAATAAGAGAACGCTTGCTATATAGGGGGTGAAAAGACGCTATGTTATCGGAACGTCAGGAAACGATTTTACAGATTGTAAAGGAAAACAGTCCGATTACGGGCCAGCATATTGCCAACCGGCTCCACGTGACGCGGGCAGCTTTGCGCTCGGACCTGGCCATCTTGACCATGTTAGGGCTCATCGATGCGCGGCCGAAATTAGGCTATTTTTTTACGGGCAACAAAGAGAAAGACCTGCTCTCACGGGCTATTACGGATATTACCATTGATTCCTGCCTGTCTCAGCCGGTGATCGTCGGCGAGCATACGAGTGCTTACGATGCCATCATCGCCATGTTTACGGAAGACGTGGGGACCGTATTTGTCGGGACGGACAATATCCTGGCCGGCGTCGTATCGCGAAAGGATTTATTGAAAACCGCTATGGGCAGCAATGACCTTCGGGCCCTGCCGGTACGCATGGTCATGACGCCTGTGAGCAAGGTGATTTACGCCCAGCCTGAAGAAAAGGCGATCGTCGCGGCTCAGCGCCTGATTGAATATGAAATCGACTGCCTGCCCGTCGTCGAGGTCAAAGGGACTGACGAAGATGACAAGAAGGAATTGAAGGTCCTGGGCAGAATATCAAAAACGAACATAACCCGTCTCTTTGTAGAATGTGGGTTAGGGAGGAGATAACCGTGGAAAAACCGATTATTTATGCTTGCTCTGACTCGCTCGGTGAAACAGCCGAACGCGTGGCCCGGGCAGCAGCCAGCCAGTATGACAAACAGGAATTTAACATCATCCGTGTGCCGTATATCCGGTCGGAACAGCAGATCGAAGAACTGGTCTGCAAAGCCGAAGCCAACAAGGCCATGATCTGCTATACGATCATTTCCCCATCCCTGCGCCGGAAGCTGCGGGAACTGACCAAGACGGCCAACGTTACCGTCGTCGACATCATCGGCCCCATGCTGGCCGGTGTCGGCACCTTGACCGATACGGAACCGACGTTGAAAGCCGGCATGATCCACCAGCTCGACGAAGAGTATTTCAAACGCGTCGAAGCCATTGAATTTGCCGTCAAATACGACGATGGCAAGAACCCCATGGGCTTCTTGAAGGCCGATATCGTCATCGTTGGCGTATCGCGTACGTCGAAGACGCCCCTTTCTATGTACTTGGCTCATAAGCGTATCAAAGCGGCCAACCTGCCGCTGGTACCGGAAGTTAGCCTGCCGCCGGAATTGTTCCAGATCCCGGCCCGCAAGATCGTCGGCCTCATCATCGACCCGTTCAAGCTGAACTTCATCCGGTCTGAACGCCTGCGCAGCATGGGCCTCGATGCCAATGCCAGCTATGCCAACATCGAACGGATCAATGAAGAACTGGAATATGCCCGCGGCGTCATGCGCCGTCTCCATTGTCCCATCATCGATGTGTCGTCCAAGGCCATCGAAGAAACGGCCAACTTGGTCATGGAAATCGTAAAACGGAACAAAGAACTGTATCCAGAATAAAGTTAGCCAATGGCGGCTAGCGGGAAAAAGGCTTGTCGCTCGGCGACGAGCCTTTTTTTATGACTATAAGGAAAGCGAGGTAGGTTATGAAAGATTCAACGACAGCCATTTTCACGTCCATGACGGCGGCCTTGGAGAGCCGGCATTTTTTAGCGACGCTGGGAATGGACAAAGAGGAAATGACGGCCTGGATCCGCCGCAGCCATCTGCGGGCCCTGGCCGATGAGCTGCAAGGATGCCGCGATGAAGATGGGCGTTTCCTGTCGCCACAGGTCCTGGCGGCAGCGCAGCTGTACTTGGATTGCCTTCGCCAGGAACCGCCCGGAGGTTGGCTGAAATGCTGCTACCGGCGGGTCCTGGTCCGGCTGTTCCCCGGGTCCTGTCAGGGGAACCGGGAATTGGAAGCGGCTGTAGGCCGCGGGGCCCAAGGGGATATCTATCGCCAGGGCTGCCTCATTTTTATGCAGCTCCTTCGCGGCCTCTATCACTATGAACGGAACGTATTGCCTTTTGATCCGAAAAAGGACATGCCACTCATTCCAGCGGAAGAAATCGCCCGTAAAGGCTACATCAAGGAATACCTTCGCCTGCGGATGCTGGCCACTGATGATTATATTTATGAATTTATGCGCATCGGCATCGATATTACGCCGTTCAATACGCTCGGTCATGTCGGCGGCGTCCATTACGTCGCCGTCTATGCGGCCCGCCAGCTGGCCCGGAACGGCATCCCCGTCGACGTGGCCCTCATTTCCGGCGCCGCCGCCTGCCACGATATCGGCAAATATGGCTGCAAGAAGAATGAAGAAAAGCGCGTCCCTTATTTACATTATTATTATACGGGCATGTGCTGCCGCCGCCTGGGCCTGCCGGCTATCGGCCACATCGCGGCGAACCATTCGGTATGGGACCTGGAGCTGGAAAACTTGTCCGTCGAATCGCTGCTCCTCATCTATGCCGACTTCCGCGTCAAGAGCAGCCGCAATGATAAGGGCAAGGAAATCGTCCATTTCTATTCCCTGGCCGAAGCCTTCGATGTCATCTTAGGCAAACTGGATAATGTCGATGAAGCCAAGCGCCAGCGTTACCAGAAAGTCTATGCCAAACTGGCGGATTTTGAAGCCTTTATGGAAGAACACGGCGTCGTCACGGAACTGCCGGCGGACTTTGCCTGGCAGCCGGCCGACCCGCCGCAGCCCGTCCATCGGGAAAAGGTCCTCCTCGAAGGCAACGACGTCATTGACCAGCTCAAATATGCCGCCATCGACCACAATATCCGCCTCATGAGCATCTTCCGCGATGAAAGCGATTTCGGCAACCTCATCGAAGCGGCCCGCAGCGAACGGCTGTGGAAGAATGTCCGCACGTATATCGGCATTTTCGAGGAATATTCGACGTACATGACGGAACATCAGAAACTCATGACCTTGAAGTTCCTCTACGAGCTCTTGTCCCACCGCGAAGGGGATATCCGCCTGCAGGCAGCCGCTCTCATGGGGCGCATCATTGCCAACTTCAACGATACGTATACGAAGGAACTGCCCGAAGGCGTCTCCCTGCCGGCGAAATCCGTGACCAACCTGTCCTTGTTCACGACCTACCTGGACCGCATCATCTGTCCGGACATCCGCTTCACAGAACAGCATAAATTGTGGATCGGCTATTGCCTGAGTACATTCATCTCAGCCGTCCTGCAGCGCTGCGCCCCGTCCCAGTGCAGCCGCTATACGGCCATCATGGGGCCGTACTACGAGCGGCGCAACTACAGTGAAGAAGAGTATATCATCCTCTTGAAGGTCCTGGCCGATATGGACCGGATTTATCTGGATGACGGATTCATGGCGGCAGCGGCGCCTTTCATCGAAACGGCGAGGGAAAGCGATTCCTTCAACCTGCGCGTCGCTGCCCTCAACTGTGCCCGCCACGTCTTCGCCGACTATTCCGACGATTTGTATTATAAAGACCTGCTGACGGTCATGGACCTGCCCGAAGGGCGGGATGCCTTTTTTGAACGGGAAGGCAATCTCTTCTTGGTCGACCTCAAGATGGGGACCCATTGGGTCGTCAAGGTGGCCAATCTGGAACTCATGCTGCGCTATATCGACGGCCAGAGCGACGCCGGCAGCGTCATGCATCTGGGGACGCATCTGACCAACCTTCTCAAGGTCAGCGAATCTATTTTCGTCCGCCGCGCCGCCGGCGACAGCCTGCTCAAGATCGCTTCCACCATGACCTATGCCCAGCGGAATGAATTGACGGTGGAACTGTTCAACGGCCTGGAAATCGGCGACCCGCAGATCTCCAAGTACGTGCCGGAGTTTCTGGGCAAGATGATCCTCAAGCTGCCGCCGCGGGAATTTGACGAATTTGTCAAGACCATCGAAGGGCAGATACTCAATGTCAATATCCCCCTGGCTTCGTCCATGGTCCAGACGGTCGGCATCATTTTGGAACATTTCGATGAATTTGCCAAGGAATTTTCCCAGGACCCGGCAGTCAACGACAAACGCCAGCGCCAGCTGTTGTACATCATGATCAAGGCCTACGCCCATTACAATAAGGAGCTGAGCCGCGACGCCTTCCGCGATTTGGGGAAATTCATCTTCCACAGCCCGATCATGCCGGAAGAGCGGAAGGATTTCTTGTTCAGCCATTGCTATAAGAAGCTCTTGGTCCTCCTCGATGAAAATAGTGAAGAGAACCTGGATTTCTACAGCAATTCGGCCGTGCTCAACCACATCTACCGCTATATCAGCCAGCATGAATTTGCCTGCGGTTCCTTTGCCTTCGAAAAGGGCCGCAAGCCCTGCTTCTATCCGGGGACCTTCGACCCCTTCAGCCTGGGCCATAAGGCCGTGGCCTGCAAGATACGCGACCTGGGCTTCGATATTTACCTGGCCCTCGATGAATTTTCCTGGTCCAAGCATACCCAGCCGCGGCTCATGCGCCGCAAGATCATGAATATGTCCGTCGCCGATGAAGAGAATATGTATCCTTTCCCCGATGATATCCCCATCAACATCGCCAATCCGGCGGACATCAAGAAGCTCAAGGAAATCTTTGCCGGCCGGGACCTGTACATCGCCGTCGGGACGGACGTCATCGAGAATGCCTCGGCCTACCGGGCCGTGCCGACGCCCGATTCAATCCATACGGTGAACCACATCGCCTTTGCCCGGGAGACCCGGGAAAACCCGGAAACGGACCAGCCGGAAAAGACTTACGGCATCCAGGGCAAGGTCATCCGCCTGACTCTGGACAAATTCTACGAAGACATCAGTTCGACGAAGATACGCGAGAACATCGACCTCAACCGGGATATTTCCAACCTCATCGACGCCGTGGCCCAGAATTTCATTTACGACAATAACCTTTACCTGCGCGAACCGGCCTATAAGCACGTCCTGGAAGCCCGGGAAATCGGCATCGGTTCCTTCAAGCCGCGCGGCGCCGAAAGCTTGTGGCCCATTTGCAGTGCCCTCTGGGACAAGGGCTACCATACGGAAACCGTCGACAGCTATGTCGAAAAGGATTACGTCTGGACCTTGTACATCGACGACGCCAGTCAGGAACGAAAGATGATCGCCTATGCTGCCGTCCATCGCGTCGGCTCCCGCGATTTGCTGCGCGAATTTCACGACTCGGCCATTGCCTCCCACATCCGCGACGCGGCCGACGGTGGCATTGCCTGCATCGGCTTCCTCTATGCCGATGATATGGCCGGCATTGCCAACGTCAGCCAGATTATCATTACGGAAATCCTGACGGAACTCATTGCCCGCGACTTCGCTTATGCCGTCTACCATCCCGTCGATCCGGCCGGCTATGAAGCGACCGTCATCAACGCTTTGCGCCGCCAGGGCTTCGTCAACATTGCTCCGTCTGGGGAACAGCCGATTTATGCTGTCAATATGAAGTCGCCTATCGTCATTTTCCGCGACGTCGAGACGACCATCAAGAACCCCTTCAATAAGAATCCCCGCGTCCGCCGGGCTATCTATGAGGCTCACAACAACTTACTGTCGGTCATGAACCACATTTATCCGGGCCAGCTCATCTTGTCGTTCAACATGAGTGCCTTTTACAACAAAATCATCAAGAAGGTGGCTGAAATCAACGGTGTCTCCATCGTCGAAGATAAGAAGAAGCGCCGCGGGCCGTACATGTCGGTCCCCTTCGGCAAGGCCCTGAGCGATGTCCTCGTGCCCAATACGGTCACTAAGGGCCTCCATATCGACAAGTATTTCAACCGCACCGTCAAGGGCTTTACCATTGCCGAGTGTCAGCATTATTCGTCCGTCGACAACCAGGTCAAGACCATCAAGTCCTTCAACCGGCCGGTCATCCTCATCGACGACCTCCTGCACAAGGGCCATCGCATGCGCATGCTGACGCCTTATCTGGAACAGAACGACGTAGAGATCAAAGAAGTCCTGGTCGGCGTCATGACCGGTCAGGCCATGGATATGATGGAAGAAAAGAACATCCGTGCCGAAAGCGCCTATTTCCTGCCCAGCCTGGAAGTCTGGCTCAATGAAAGGGACTGCTATCCTTTCATCGGCGGCGACAGCCTGGACAATGCCCATAACTACAGCGGTTACGGCCGCAACCCGTCGATCAACCTGGTCCTGCCCTATGTCAAGCCGGCCTTCATCGGCAAGGGGAAGAGCGAAGCCGATTACCTCTATTCCCTGACGTGCCTGCAGAACGCCGCGTCCATCATGGAAACCTTGCAGGACGTCTATCAGGAAACATTTGAAAAACGCCTGACCCTGAAACGGCTCGGTGAAGTTATTACGTACCCGCGCATCCCCGATATCGACGTCGGCGTTAAGTTCGATGAGAACATGGACCCGACGCGGTTCATCAAGAACGATATCGAACGGCTCATCCGCCTGCGCTGGGGAGAAGGAGATGAAGACTTTGAATAAATGGATCCACGATTTACCCGCTGACATCGGGGCGTCTGCCATGCCTCTCGACAGGGCGCCGCAGCTGGCCCGGAAAGCCCGCGTCCACATCGTCGCCTTAGGCGATGTGGGGACGACCATGCTCATCGGACTGCTCCTGGCCGGGCAGGACGTCATCGCTTCCGTCGGCATGTGCGACATCAATGAGAAGAACCTGGCCCGTCTGGAAATGGAAATGAACCAGATTCGCTATCCCTTTGCCGGCCAGGAAGGCTGTCCGGACCCGGTCCTGCCAGCCGTGACGGTCGTCGGGGAAGAAGACGTCTTCGACTGCGACGTCTTTATCTTCTGTGCCAGCAAGGGCGTGCCGCCTGTCGGAGCCGGCGGCGATGTACGCATGGCCCAGCTCGAAGCCAACCGCAACCTCATCGCCCACTATGCCGGCCTGGCCCGCCAGGCGGGCTTCGGCGGCCAGGTCTGTATCGTATCGGATCCGGTCGACCCCTTGTGCCGGGCCTTCTTGACGGAATCGGGCCTCCATCCGGCCCAGATCCAGGGCTATGGCCTGGGCGTCATGCATGCCCGGGCCTGCTATTACGCCAAGAAAAATCCGCGTTTTGCCCACTACCTGACGGAAGGCCGGGCCTTTGGCCCCCATGGGGCGGACCTGGTCATCGCCGACAGCCTGGAAGACTACGACGACGCCTTGTCGCGGGAGCTGACGGACCTCGTCGTCCATGCCAACATCGCCGTCCGCGACCTGGGCTATAAGCCCTATATCGCGCCGGCCCTGTCGTCAGCGGCCCTGTCGATCATCCTGACCCTGCGGGGCCAGTGGCATTATGGCTCGGTCTATCTCGGCGATGCATCGAAGGGAGCCTTTTTCGGCGTCAAGAACCGCGTCGCCGGCGGCCAGGTGACTTATGAAGACGTCTGTGCCTGCCCGGCCCTGTACGAACGCTGGAAGCGGGCCTATACGGCGTTGAGCCGCCTCGTCTAGGAAGGGGGCTGTTCTATGCTGTTAGTCGTGAAGGTCGGCTGGGACGAAGCCGGTCATACGGAGCGCATCGGCCGCGTTCTCAGCCGGGCCCTGGAAGGGCGGACGTATCAGGTCATCGAACGGGAAAAGGCCTTCTTGCGCTGGTGCGTCCGGACGCGGGCCGAAAAAGAGGGGACAGCCGTCCTCTTCGCCGTCGCCCTGCCCAAGGCCGGCGTCAGCCTGTCCTATGTCCACCTCGTATCCTGTCTGGTCCGCCACCGCCATTGTCTGGCCGGCTGCCGCGGTGCCGTCCTCGTCGACGGGCAGGGGGAGTTTTTTACAAAAAAAATAGGCCGGGAGCTGATTTTCTTTGCCAATCAGGCCGGCTGTGTCTTTCCTGGCAAGCCTCTCGTCGAGGCTACGGGATCCCTTTATAATTTTAATACTCAGGCCCAGATTCAGAACCTTTCCAACGAGGAAGCCTATGCTGTCAGCGCTGGCCGTCTGGTGGGCAAGTTGCTGGATTTTACCTGGCCTGATGGGGAAGGGAAAACCAAGGATGTCGTCGTTATTCACGCCAGCAGCCGCCGCACGTCGAATACGCTCCTACTCTGGGAAATGGTGCAGCGCCATCTGCAGGGGAAGGCCCGGGTCACGGAGATTTCCCTGCGCAACGGGACCGTCGTCGACTGCCGGGGCTGTAGCTATGAAACGTGCCTCCATTTCGGTGAAAAAGGGGACTGTTTCTACGGTGGCGTCATGGTGGAAAAAGTCTATCCCGCTGTCCGCAAGGGCGACGTCATCGTCCTAGTCTGCCCGAATTATAACGACGCCGTCAGCGCCAACATCATGGCTTTCTTCAACAGGCTGACGGCCTTGTTCCGCAAGGAAGAAGCGGCCTTTGCCCAAAAAGAAGTCTATGCCCTGGTCGTTTCCGGCTACAGCGGCGGCGACATCGTAGCCGAACAGGTCATCGACGCCATGAACTGCAACAAGAACTTCATCCTGCCGCCGTACTTTGCCCTCATCGAAACGGCCAACGCCCCTAAGAGCATTCTCCAGAACGAAGGCATCGAAGAGCGGGCAGCCCGCCTGGCAAGATATATATGCATGTAGGGGCGCCACGAGCCACTAAAAAAAGCGTTGTCTTCACAGACAACGCTTTTTTTATCATCCTTAAACATCACGCTGGACTTTACCGGAACGAAGGCAACGAGTGCAAACATTAACTCGTTTTACTTCGCCGTCGACGACCGCGCGGACACGCTGGATATTCGGTTTCCAGGTTTTTTTCGTTTTCAAGTGGGAATGGCTGACATTCATGCCGCTCATTGTTCCTTTACCACAGATTTCGCAAAAGTTTGCCATTGGTTACACCTCCCTGCACCATCACAGTACAACATATAAATCTTATCACAGATTATTAGGTAAAGCAAGTTTTATTTTTTTAAAAAAGCCTACGAAATATGATACAATAAAAACGAATATTTGACAAGGAGTTTTTTGGTATGAATTTTTCTATTCGCGATTTAAAAGGCATCGGACCGCGCAAAGAAGCCTTGTTTGCCCGGCTTCATTTGGCGACGGTGTCCGACTTGCTGCAATATTTTCCCCGTGACTACGAAGACCGCAGCCATATCTGGCCCATCGGCCAGGCCCCGTGCGGGACGGGGAAGTCCCTGGTCCTCTGCGGGACCGTCGCGTCAGTCCAGGAAATGCGGCCCCGCCGGGGCCTGTCGCTGTTGAAAGTCAGGGTCAGCGACGGGACGGGGGCGGCCGAGCTGGTCTGGTTCAACCAGGCTTTCAAGAAACGCCAGTTCCGCGTGGGCATGACTTTGACGGCTTTTGGCAAACTGGAATGGGCTTATGGCCGCCGCCAGATGAATGGGCCTGACACGGAAGAAGGGCGGGCCGAAGGCGAGGGCTTCGGCCCCCTGTACGGCCTGACCGATGGCCTGCGCCAGCAGGATATCCGCAAAGCCGTGCGCCAGGCCCTGGACCTGGCCAGGGAGCATCTGGACATCCTGCCGGGCTGGGACGGCTGCCGCCAGTCGCCCTTTGCCGCCATGCCGACGCTCGAAGCCTATGAGCAGATACACTTTCCCGATTCTATGGAGAAACGGGAACAGGCCCGGCGCCAGCTGGCCTTTGAAGAGCTCTTCGACATGCAGCTCGGCCTGCTCCTGCGTCGGCGCCATGAAGGCAAGCGCCAAGGCCTCAAATGCGGTCCCAATGGCAAGCTGCTCAAGACCTTTTATGAGCACCTGCCCTTTACCCTGACGAAAGGCCAGACCCAGGCCTTCCTCGATATCCAGGCCGACATGGAAAGCGAAGTCCCCATGCAGCGCCTGGTCCAGGGCGATGTCGGCTCGGGCAAGACCGTCGTCGCCGCCCTGGCCCTGGCGAAAATCGTCGAGAATGGCTACCAAGGGGCCCTCATGGCGCCGACGGGTATCCTGGCGGCCCAGCATTACGATGAATTTTGCCGCCTCTTCCAGGGCCTGGACGTGCGCATCGCCTTGCTGACCGGCCGGACGACGACCAAAGAGAGGAAGCAGCTGCTAGCCGACCTGGCTGACGGCCGGATCGACATCCTCATCGGGACCCATGCCCTCATCCAGGACGACGTGGCCTTTCGCTGCCTGGGACTGGTCGTCACGGACGAACAGCACCGCTTCGGCGTCCGCCAGCGGTCAGCCCTGGAACAGAAGGGAAAAGAGCCGCACGCCCTGTTCATGACGGCCACGCCCATTCCCCGGACGCTGACCCTGTCCCTCTATGGTGACCTGGACGTGTCGTCCATCCGCGAGATGCCGCCGGGCCGGAAACGGGTCAAGACCTATGCCGTCGGCGAAGCCCTGCGCCGGCGGGTCTATGTCTTCATGGACAAGCTCATGGCCCAGGGCCAGCAGTGTTACGTCGTCTGTCCCCTCGTCGAAGCGTCGGAGACAGTCGACTTGCAGGCGGCGACGGAACTCTATGAACAGCTGCGGACCCAGGTCTTTACCAAGCGGCCATGCGGCCTCGTCCACGGCCGCATGGCCGGCAAAGAAAAAGAAGCCGTCATGGAAGCCTTCCAGAAAGGGGAGATACAGCTCCTGGTCGCGACGAGTGTCATCGAAGTTGGCGTCAACGTCCCTAACGCAACGGTCATGTTCATCGACGGCGCCGAACGCTTCGGCCTGGCCCAGCTCCATCAGCTGCGGGGCCGCGTCGGCCGCGGCGACCAGCAGGCCTATTGCATCCTCATGGCCAAGGGCGGCAGCGACGAGACGCGGCAGCGCCTGAAATGGATGGAACAGATACATGACGGCTTCACGCTAGCCGAAAAGGATCTGCTCCTGCGCGGTTCGGGCCAGCTCTTCGGCTACATGCAGCACGGACTGCCCGATTTGAAGGCCGCCGACATCCTGAGCGATGTGCCCATCCTGGCGGCAGCCCGCGATGCAGCCAGGCAGTGGTGGCTGGACCACGAGGATACGGCCCAGGCCGAGGCGGCCTTGAAGCGGCGTTTTGGCCAGACTTTTGCCGGACTTTTAAATAACTGACAGAAATTTTTCTGTAATATATGTACATACGAGTTGATTTCAGTTATAATAAGGGATAAGCTATTTAGGGGTATTTCCCCTTAGTTTCTTATATTTTTCAAAACAGAGGTGCAAATATGAGATCTGATAAATTTGGTATGAGAGGTTTGACATTTGATGACGTTCTCCTGGTTCCGGCAAAATCCGACGTGCTTCCGAAGGAAGTCGACGTTTCGACGAACCTGACGCGCGATATCAAACTGAATATTCCTATTATGAGCTCTGGTATGGATACCGTTACAGAAGCTCCTATGGCTATTGCCGTTGCCCGCGAAGGTGGTATCGGCGTTATTCATAAGAACATGTCCATCGCCGCCCAGGCGCGGGAAGTCGACAAAGTAAAACGGTCGGAACACGGCATCATCATCGACCCGATTTTCCTTCATCCCGATAATCTCCTGGCTGATGCCAATGAATTGATGGGCAAGTACCGCATCTCCGGCGTCCCCATCACGGTCGATGGCAAACTCGTCGGCATCATCACCAACCGTGATATGCGCTTTGAAGAAGACATGAGCCGCCGCATCGGTGACATCATGACCAAAGAAAACCTGATTACCGCTCCTGTCGGCACATCCCTGGCAGAAGCTAAAGAAATTCTCCGCAAGCACCGCATTGAAAAATTACCCCTTGTCGATAAAGAAGGTAACCTGCAGGGCCTCATTACCATCAAGGATATCGAAAAAGCTACGAAATACCCGAACTCGGCCAAAGACGGTAATGGCCGCCTACTGGTCGCCGCTGCTGTCGGCGTAACCCATGACATGACGGACCGCCTCGATGCCCTCGTCGCAGCCAAAGTCGACGTCGTCGTCATCGATACGGCTCACGGCCATTCCCTGGGCGTCCTCAATACGCTGAAAGAAATCAAGAAGATGTATCCGCACCTCCCGGTCATCGCCGGCAACGTCGCTACGGGCGCCGCTACGGAAGCCCTCATCGAATGTGGCGTCGACGCTGTCAAAGTCGGCATCGGCCCTGGCTCCATCTGCACGACCCGTATCGTCGCTGGTATCGGCGTACCGCAGATCACAGCCGTCTATGAATGTGCTAAAGTCGCTCAGCGCTATGGTATCCCCATCATCGCCGACGGCGGCATCAAATATTCCGGTGATATGGCCAAAGCCATCGCTGCCGGTGGCAACGTCGTCATGATGGGCAACCTCCTGGCCGGCACGGAAGAAAGCCCGGGCGAAACGGTCATCTACCAGGGCCGCAGCTACAAAGAATACCGCGGCATGGGCTCCCTGGCTGCGATGGAATGTGGCAGTAAGGACCGTTACTTCCAGGAAGACGCTAAGAAGCTCGTCCCCGAAGGCATCGAAGGCCGTGTACCGTACAAAGGACCGGCAGCTGACACGATTTACCAGATGGTCGGCGGTCTCCGCGCATCCATGGGTTACTGTGGCTGCCACAACATTAAAGAAATGATTGAAAATACGCAGTTCATCCAGATTACCGCAGCTGGTCTTCGTGAAAGCCATCCGCATGATGTCAATATCACGAAAGAAGCTCCGAACTACAGCGTAAACTAAGCAGGGCGGAGGGATACGTTGATTAGTACCATCGATATCTTGTCCATCCCTATATGGAACGTCACTATGGAAGAAGCTCGTAACCTGGCCTTTAAGTGCATCGACGAAGGCCGGGCCGCTTCCATTGCGACGGCCAATGCAGAAATGGTCATGCGGGCCCAGACGGACCGCGAACTGGCCCATATCCTCCAGCATGCCGACCTGGTAGTTCCCGACGGGGCCGGCGTCCTGTGGGCTGCAGAACAGCAGGGCAAGAAATTTAAAGAACGCGTGACAGGTGTCGATTTGGCGTGCAGTCTGCTCCAAGAAGCAGCCGCACGCCAAACTCCTGTCTACCTCTTTGGCGGTGCTCCGGGCATCGCTGAACAGGCTGCGGCCAATGTGCAGCAGCAAGTCGGGTCCCTTCATATCGCCGGGACTCATTCGGGATTCTTTTCGGCCGATGAAGAAAAGGATATCATCGAAGATATCCGCAGCCAGGGGACGCGCATCCTCTTGGTCGCCTTAGGCGTGCCGAAACAGGAAAAATGGATATCCGAGCATCTTTATGAACTCGGCCCCTGCGTCTGCATGGGTGTCGGCGGGACTTTCGATGTCCTGGCTGGCAAAGCCGGCCGGGCTCCGAAGTGGATGCAGGATAACCGCCTGGAATGGCTCTATCGCCTGTTGAAAGAGCCGACCCGGTTCAAGCGCATGCTGGCGCTGCCGAAATTCGTCGCGGCTGTCAAGCTGGGCGGCCGGGCTAAGTGATGAGGTGATGAGTTGAAAAGTGATGTCTTGAACAAACCTTATATCGTAGAAGACGGATACCCCTTCATTATCGTGCCCCTGTTGCTGGCTGTCGCCGCCGGATATTTCCTCAATGCCTATGTGGCGGTCCTGCCGTTGCTGCTGGCCGGGTATTTTACCTATTTCTTCCGAAATCCCAGCCGGACCATACCGGCTGATGAACGGCTCCTGGTGTCGCCGGCAGATGGGACTGTCGTCGGCGTCGAAGACGTAGAAGAAGATTCGTACCTCAACCAGAAGTGCCGGAAAATCATCATTTTCCTGTCCATCTTCGATGCCCATGTCAACCGGGCACCGCTGGCCGGGACCATCGATTTCCAGCAATATACCTGCGGCCGCTTCCGTCCGGCCTATAAAGAAGGCGTCGGCTATGAAAATGAACGCTATTCCATCGGCATCCATTCAGCCCATACGGATATCCTGGTCACCATCATTGCCGGCATCCTGGCGCGGCGCATCGTCTCCTGGGTCACCTTGGGCGACGAACTGCAGCACGGCCAGCTGTACGGTATGATCAAATTCGGTTCCTGTGCGGAAATCTATGTCCGCGACAATGTGGAAATCACGGTCAAGAAGGGCGATAAAGTCCGCGGCGGTGAATCAGTCATAGGGAGGATTGTCCAATGAAAAATGTAATACCGTGTCTGTTTACCTCAGGGAACCTCAGTTTCGGGGTCCTGAGTATGATCATGACCCTCCACGGGCTCTATACCTGGGCCGGTGTCTGCATCCTGCTGGCCATGGTCTGCGACGCCTGCGATGGCCGTTCGGCCCGCGCTCTGGGCGTCGCCGGTGATTTTGGCAAGGAACTCGATTCCTTGTCCGATGTCGTATCCTTCGGGGCGGCTTCGGCCTTTTTGATTTATTCCTATTCGCTGCAGTCCCTGGGCTGGATCGGCGCCATCCCGGCCATCATCTATGCCGCCCTCGGCGGTATCCGCCTGGCTCGGTTCAACTTGAATACCGGCGTCATCCATGGCTATTTCCAGGGCATGCCTATCCCGAACGGCGGCTGCCTCATCGCGACGTATGTCATTTCCGGAGCCGTCCTGCCGGCCTGGCTGCTGGCCATTTTCGTCGTCCTCTTGGGCTATCATCTGGTCAGCAAGGTCCACAACCCCGATTTCAAAGGGGCCAGCCCGGACGTACTCCACAAATCGGCCCTGGCTATCGCCCTGGTCTTCGGTGCCCTGGTCCTGGCCTTTGTCGACTGGCATCTGGTCATCACCATGCCCTTCTTACTGTACATCGTCTTCGGGTTAGTCAATACGGCCATGAACGTCGCAGCTGCTCGCTAAGTCTTTAGGGAGAGTCGCATATGGAACACATCTTGGATATCATCATGATACCCATACAGGTCATCATCGTTTTTTATTCCCTGTATTATTTCATCCTGGCCTGCTTCGGCCTCATGAAGCGGCGGGAACGCATTACGGTAGCGCCTAAGAATACCTTCGCTGCCGTTATTTGCGCGCATAACGAAGAAAAAGTCGTCTGGCAGCTCATCGACAACCTGAAGCAGCTCAACTATCCTAAGGATATGTATGACATCTACGTCGTCGCCGATAACTGCACGGACCATACGGCCGACATCTGCCGTGAACACGGGGCCATCGTCAAAGTGCGGACCAATAAGGAACAAGTCGGCAAGGGCTATGCCCTGGACTGGATGTTCTCGCAGATGCTGGCCCAGGAAAAGCAGTACGACGCCTTCGTCGTCTTCGATGCGGATAATCTGGTCCATCCGGAATTTCTGCGGGAAATGAACAACCACCTCTGCAAGGGGGAAAAGGTCATCCAGGGCTATATGGATTCTAAGAATCCGACGGACTCGTGGATTGCCGGTACCTTTTCCATCGCCTTCTGGCTCATCAACCACATGTGGCATTTGGCCAAGTACAACATCGGCTTGTCGACGGCCCTGGGCGGCACGGGCATGTGCATCGCCACGGAAATCGTCCGCAAGTACGGCTGGGGCTGTGACTGCCTGACGGAAGATATGGAATTTTCCATGAAAGTCCTCCTGGAAGGCGTCCGCACCTGCTGGGCCCACGACGCCATCATTTATGACGAAAAGGTCGTCGGCTTCATGCAGTCCTGCCGCCAGCGCAAGCGCTGGGCCCAGGGCCAGTGTGACTGTGGCGAACGCTTCATTCCCAAGCTCTTCGCCCGGGGCATCAAGACCGGCAACATCCGCATGCTCGACGGCATCATTACCTTGTCCCAGCCGTTCTTCATGATGGCTTCGACGATTTATGCCGTCCTGGCTTCAATCAATTCCTACCTGCCTTTTTACACCAATATCCTCAATGCCATCGTGCCCGTCCAGATTTGGACGATCATCGGCGTCGGACAGTACCTCATCCCGGTCATCGTCCTCTTGCAGATCAAAGTGCCGCCGAAATCATGGGCTTATCTCATTATTTATCCGATTTTCATGTACAGCTGGATTCCCGTCAACTTCCTCGGTTTCAAAGACCGGCATAAGATGAAATGGAGTCACACGCTGCATACGCGGGCCCTGTCTTATGAAAGCGCGGCCTTATTGCGGAAAGAAAACAAGAAGTAAGGAGTTCGACTATGCATATTTTGTTGACCAATGATGACGGTTTGAAGGCCCCGGGCCTTCAGACGCTGAAACGGGAGCTGGCATCCCACGACTGCCGCCTGACTGTCGTTGCGCCCAATGGCCAGCGCAGTGCGGCGTCTCATTCCATGACGATCAATAAGGCCCTCTACTGCCGTGACGAATCGACGGTACCGGGAATCCGGGAAATCGCCGTGTCCGGTACACCTGTCGACTGCGTCAAGATGGCCATGGAATACTTCCTCAAAGACGACAAGCCGGACCTCATCATTTCCGGCATCAACGACGGCTACAACCTGGGCAGCGACGTCCTCTATTCCGGTACCGTCTCGGCCGCCATGGAAGGGCCTTACTACGGTCTGCCGGCCTTTGCCGTATCCATGCTGGGCATGACGGAAGAACGCTGTGTCCAGACGGCTCACCTCGTCTGGGACCTGGTCCAGAAGCTCATCGTGAAAGGCCGCTTCCCGGGCATCGTCAACGTCAACGTGCCGCCTGAAGGCGATATCAGCCTGGACAATGTCCGCGTCGTGCCCCAGACGGTTCAGATCTATCACAACGTCATCGCTGAGAAACGCGACCTCGACGGCAGTGTCTGCTATCACATCGTCGGCGATATCGACATGACGACAGCCCCTGAGGACAGCGACGTCGCCTGCATCCGCCAGGGCCATATCGCTTTGACGCCGCTCAAATGGCAGCAGACAGCTGACCGGGTCATAGATCACTTGAAAGGATGTCTGTCCGTATGACCGATGAAGCCCTCATTGAAATTGCGAAACAATATCGCGCTCATTCGTACAGCCCGTATTCTCATTTTCCCGTCGGCGCCGCCGTCCTGACGGCGTCGGGGAAAGTCTATGGCGGCTGCAACATCGAAAATTCCAGTTATCCCCTGGGCAACTGCGCCGAACGGACGGCTATTTTCAAGGCCGTATCCGAAGGGGAGCGGGACCTGGCGGCCATCGCCATCGTCGCCGATACGCCCGGCCCTTGTTCACCCTGTGGCGCCTGCCGGCAGGTTATGGCAGAATTTCGCATTCCCCGGATTATTATGGCTAACCTCAAAGGGGAATGGTGCGTCGTCACTTTGGACCAGCTCCTGCCCTATGCCTTTTCGGATACTGATTTATAAAAAAAAAGTGCGCTGAATACGGACAAATTTCCGTAAAGGGCTTGCAATTTTTAAGAAGCCGGTTTATAATAACAATCACATCATACATATTGCGTGAACGAAACACACGGGAGAAGGCCTGGCCTACCGACGGAGTCAAACTCTCAGGTGCCCCTCAGGGGGTGGGACCGTGTGTGGACACGACTCTGGAGAGTCCCGTTTGGGCGCCGAAGGTGCAAGGAAGTGATTCCTAATCTCTCAGGCAAAAGGACAGAGCTGGCAGAATGACCTTTCTTTTTTTCTGCGACCCTTAGGACCTATCTTCAGAGTGATGATGATAGGTCTTTTTTTCATGTCATTATAATTACCATAACAAAAGGGGAGTATGAAAAGATGTTAGAAACGTTGAATGCCATTGATAGTTTTGTCTGGGGGCCGCCGTTGCTGGTCCTGCTCATCGGAACCGGCCTGATGCTGACTGTCCGTCTCCATTTGCTGCAAGTCTTCCGTCTGCCGAGAGCGCTGAAGCTCATCTTCACGGCTAAGAACCAGGGTGAAGGCGACGTAGACAGCTTCAAGGCTTTGTGCACGGCTTTGGCTGCTACCGTCGGCACGGGCAACATCGTCGGTGTTGCTACGGCTGTCCATGCTGGTGGTCCTGGGGCTATCTTCTGGATGTGGATGGCTGCTTTTGTCGGCATGGCCACGAAATACGCCGAAGGCTGTCTGGCTGTCAAATACCGTACGGTCGATAAGAACGGCGACATCGCCGGCGGCCCGATGTACTACATCGAAAACGGCTTGGGCAAGAAATACAAGCCCTTGGCTTTCTTGTTCGCCTTCTTCGGCGTCCTCGTCGCCTTCTTCGGCATCGGGACGTTCGCTCAGGTCAACTCCATCGTTGAAATCACGCGCCTGACGACGAGCATCCCCGTCGAATACACGGCTATCGTCTTGACCATCCTCGTCGCTGCCATCACCATCGGCGGCCTCCAGTCCATCGCCCGCGTCGCTTCCAAGATCGTCCCGGCCATGGCTGTCATCTATGTCGTTTCTACCGTCGCTTTCCTGGTCATCTTTGCCGATCAGATCCCGGCCGCTGTCGAACAGATCATCGTCAGCGCCTTCACACCGACTGCCGCAGCTGGCGGCTTCCTCGGCGCTACGGTCTTAGTCGCTATGCGTAACGGCGTCGCCCGCGGCGTCTTCTCCAATGAATCGGGCTTGGGTAGTGCGCCTATCGTAGCCGCTGCTGCCAAGACGAAATGGCCGGCTGAACAGGGCCTCATTTCCATGACCGGTACCTTCATCGACACTATCATCATCTGCACCTTGACGGGCCTGGTCCTCGTCGTCAGCGGTGCCTGGATGGGCGACGTCAATGGCGCAGCCCTGACCAATGCCGCTTTCAACATGGCGTTCCCGGCTTACGGCAGCATCATCCTCTGCGTCGGCCTGACCTTGTTCGCTTTTACGACCATCCTCGGCTGGAACTATTACGGTGAACGCTGCGTCGAATACCTCGTCGGCGTCAAAGGCATCCTGCCGTACCGCATCATCTTCATCGCCCTCGTCGCCTGCGGCGCTTTCATCAAACTCGACGTCATCTGGGTCCTGGCTGATATCGTAAACGGCCTCATGGCTATCCCGAACCTCATCGCACTCATCGGCCTCTCGGGCGTCGTCGTAGCCGAAACGAAGAAATACTTCGCTCATCTGAAGGAAGAAGAAATGGTCGTAGCCGAAGATTCGGAAGAAAAAGTCCCGGCTGGCCACTAAGTTAAAAAAAGTTCAAAAAAATACTTGACGATTCTGCTAGTTATGGTATAATTCTTCTTGTGCCAAGCACTGAAACACAAAGTGCCCGGCACAAGAGATATGCCGGGGTGGCGGAATGGCAGACGCACCTGACTCAAAATCAGGCGGGTAACACCGTGAGGGTTCAAGTCCCTCCCTCGGCACCAAGCAAAGAGGCTTGTCGCATACGCGACAAGCCTTTTTTTTATCATTCGTGATGGAAGCCTCTCCTAATAGGAGAGGTGGCCTGAAAGGCCGGAGAGGTTAACCTCTCAGTCAGCTTCGCTGACAGCTCCCCTATAAAGGGAGCCACGAGCTTGCTAGCTGCTGACGGCTAGCTGCTAACAGCTAACCACGAATCACTAGCCACGAACCACTAGCCACGAACCACTAGCCACGAACCACGAGCCACGAACCACTAGCCACGAGCCACGAACCACTAGCCACGAGCCACTAGCCACGAATCACGAAGCACTATCGCACGACAACTTCTTTTTCTTTCTATCTATATATGTTATAATAGAATAGACATATGATTATAGGAGGGAGTCGATTCACATGAATGAAATCTTTGCCAGACGGAGTATCCGTAAATTTTTACCGACCATGGTAGAAGATGAAAAGATAGAACAGTTACTGCGCGCCGGTATGGCCGCTCCTTCGGCTGGGAATCAGCAGCCTTGGGAATTTTACGTCGTCCGCGACAAACGGGTCATCCAGGACTTATCCCACTGCAGTCCCTATGCTGGCTGTGCTGCCGGTGCTTCCTTGGCCATCGTCGTCTGTTCCCGCGATGAAAACATGCGTTTCCCGGCTTTCGTCAATCTCGACCTCAGCGCAGCAGTTGAAAACATCCTGCTCGAAGCCGTCCACCTCGACCTCGGTGCCGTATGGCTCGGCGTCGCCCCGTATAAGGCCCGTGAAGTCCTCGTCCGCCGGTCCCTCGGCGTTCCCAAAGGCCTGACGCCTTTCGCCATCGTAGCCATGGGGTATCCCCAGGCCACAGCCGAAGACAAACCACGCGAAGACCGCTACGATCCGTCCCGCGTACATTATGTATAATTAGTTTGTAGTACAGCGTTTGTAGTTTGTAGCAGATGGGGCTGTCGCACGAAGGTTTTTGCCATCATGCGAGGCCCCGTTTACTTTATAGTTTGTAGCACAGAGTTTGTAGTTTGCAGAGAAAAACTTCAAATTTAAAGCCACCCTCTAACAACTAACTGCTAGCCACTAACAACTTTAAAGGGCTTGTCGTCGTGCGACAAGCCCTTTTTTATGCCTTTCTGGTATAGGCTTTTTTCTGGAACCTATGATATAATATGAATATAAAGAAAGACATTCATTCGTTTTTGTTATAATAATGGGGAGGGATTCATATGAAACTCAACAAGTTACATTATACCGTTGAAGATGGCATCGCTGTCGTTCAGCTCGATTATCCGAAGAACCTCAATGCCATCGATGAAGAAATGGCCGATGAACTCCTTTATGTCGTCCAGGCGGCTGAAGCGGATGAATCGGTAAAGGTCGTCGTCTTCAAAGGGCTGCCCCGTGCTTTTTCGGCCGGCGGCGATATCGGCTACTTCTACCAGCTCATCAAGGCCGGCGGCGATGTCAATATGGACGGCCTTATCGGCAAGGTTGGCAAGGTCACGGATGGCCTGAAGAAGATGAGCAAGATGGTCATCGCCTCGGTCAGCGGGGCTGCGGCCGGTGCCGGTGCCAGTCTGGCCCTGACAGCGGATTTTATCATTTGCAGTGAAAATGCCAAGTTCATCATGGCCTTCGTCAATCTGGGCCTGGTCCCCGATACGGGCGGTTCCTATCTCCTGGTCAAACAGCTGGGGCCGAAACGGGCCATGGACATCTGCGCTACCGGACGCCCTGTGAGCGCACAGGAAGCCAAGGATCTGGGCATTGTCTACCGCATTGTGCCCAACGATGCCCTCGATGAAGAAACGATGAAATTTGCCAAGAAACTGGCTGCCGGACCGATTATTTCCTATAAGAACATCAAGCGCCAGATTTATGCCGCTGCTTTTGCTGAATATCAGCACTACCTGGAAAACATCGAAGTCCCGTGCCAGCGTGAATGTGCCCGGACCCAGGACTTTGCCGAAGGCGTCTGCGCGTTCATGGAAAAACGGCGTCCCCATTTTACCGGCCAGTAAGGCTGTCCTCTGAAAGGGAGTGAGTACGGTGTTATCGAAGGTATTTTCTCTCCAAGATATCCTGGAGCGTATCCATGACGGACAGACCATCATGTTCGGTGACTGGCATGGCCAATTCGCGGCTGATGAAATCATCGACGGCATGCTGGAAAAAGGCGTCAAGGATATCAAAGCCATCGCCGTATCGGCCGGCTATCCCGGCCAGGGCGTAGGCAAGCTGATCGTGGCTCATCGCGTGTCGTCCATCGTTACGACGCATATCGGCCTCAATCCGGAAGCGCTGAAACAGATGCTGGCCGGTGAACTGGCCGTCGAATTCGTCCCCCAGGGGACCTGGGCCGAACGCGTGCGCTGTGGCGGTGCCGGCCTGGGCGGCGTCCTGACGCCGACCGGTGTCGGTACGAGTGTCGAAGAAGGGAAACAGAAGCTGGTCATCGATGGGAAGGAATATCTCCTGGAATTACCGCTCCATGCCGACGTAGCCCTGGTCAAGGCGACCAAAGCCGATACGGCAGGGAACCTCTATTTCCGCATGAATTCGCGGGCGACGAACAGTACCATCGCTTATGCGGCTGATTTCGTCGCCGCCGAAGTCGAAGAAATCGTCCCCGTCGGCCAGCTCTTGCCGGAAGAAATCGCCATCCCGGCTCCTGTCGTCGACATGGTCTATGAACGGCAGGGCGAAAAACGGTTTATCTGCCCGATGTGGAAAAAGGCCAGGGCCCGTGCCGAAGCCAAGGCGCGGGAACGGCAGGAAAGGGGATGAAGTCATGGTTGAACGGAAAGGAAGAGCTTTGATTGCCTGGCGTTGTGCCCAATTCTTCAAAAATGGGGACTTCGTCAACTTAGGGATCGGCCTGCCCCTGATGTGCGTCAACTATCTGCCCGAAGGCGTATCCCTCTGGCTGGAAGCTGAAATCGGCACCGTTGGCAGCGGCCCGTCGCCGGACTGGAATCATGTCGATATCGACGTCATCGATGCTGGCGGCCAGCCGGCTTCGGTCATTACCGGCGGCAGTGTCTACGACCACGAAACGTCCTTCGCTTTCATCCGCGGCGGTCATATTGACGCGACTGTCTTGGGGACGCTGCAAGTCGACCAGGAAGGGAATATCGCCAACTGGACCATCCCCGGGAAATTCGTGCCCGGTATGGGCGGGGCCATGGACCTCTGTGCCGGTGTCAAGAAAATCATCGTCGCCACGGACCATTGCGAAAAGAGCGGCCATTCCAAGATACTGAAGAAATGCACGCTGCCCCTGACGGGAGCCCGTTGCGTGACCGACATCGTGACCGAACGCTGCTACTTTGAAGTCACACCGCAAGGCCTGGTCCTGCGGGAACTGGCCCCGGGCTATACCGTAGAAGATATCCGGGCCTGCACCGAAGCGGACTTCATCGTCCCCGAAACCATCGCCGTCATGGGCGAGTGAGGGGAGGCCGCACGAAGGCTTCGTAAGCCTCTCCTGCTAGGAGAGGTGTCCCGAATGGGCCGGAGAGGTTTAACCTCGTAGGGGGATGTTTTTATACATCACCCGTCATGTATAACGTGGGCATCATTATTTCAGGCGGGCCGCCCGTTGGGACGGCCCCTACGAACCACGAGCTACGAACCACTAAAAAGGCGCTGTCTTACGACAGCGCCTTTTTCCTTATTCCTTATTATTGCGGTCGGCTTGTTGTTTGGCCGGCTGCTGGGTCTGTTGTTTGGATTTTTCTTTGGTCGTCGGTTTTTCTGACGTTGCCGATTTTTTCTTTGGTTCTTCCCGGTCATCGCTGCGGGACGAGCTCTTATTGGATGATGCCGTCTCTTTGCGGCGTTCCATGCCGGACGGAGCGGAGAAGTCGCCACCCGATTCATCGGACGTGGCCGACGACATGTAGTCGCGCCAGATTTCGGCCGGGACCGTGCCACCGTAGATGTCGCCTAAGCTGTGGGCTCCTGTATCGTCGCCGATCCAGACGGCCGTGACGATATCCGGCGTGTAGCCGACGAACCAGGCGTCTTTGTTGTCGTCCGTCGTCCCGGTCTTGCCGGCTGCCGGACGGCCGATGGCGGCAGCCCGCCCTGTGCCGTGGTCGATGACGCCTTCGAGCATGGTCGTCATTTCATAGGCTTCCCGTTCGGACATGACGCGGGTCTTCGTTTCTTCTTTTTCTAACGTCGACGAATCTTCCAGGACGTTGCCGTTGCGGTCGAGGATCTTGACGATGGCCGTCGGTTTGACGTGGACGCCTTTATTGGCGAAGGTGCCGTAGGCACTGGCCATTTCCAGAGGCGTGACGCCCCGGGTCAGGCCGCCCAGGGCCATGGCCAGGTTGTCGTCTTTGGCGTCGAGGGTGGTGATGCCCATTTTCTTGGCGTTGGCGATGATGTTCTTGGTGCCGACTTCGTCAGCCAGCTGGACGGCGATGGTGTTGACCGAGTGGGCCAGGGCATCGCTGAGGCTCATGGCGCCGCTGTAGGAGCCGCCGGCGTTCTTCGGACTCCAGCCGCCGTAGGTGACGGGCTGGTCTTTCATGGTCGTATCCGGCGTCATGTCGTGCTGCAGTGCCGTCAGGTAGACGAAGGGCTTGAAGGCCGAACCCGGCTGGCGGACGGCCATGCTGGCGCGGTTGAAGCTGTCCTGTCCGCGGCCGCCGACCATGGCCAGGATATGGCCCGTCTTGGGGTCGATGGAGACGAGAGCCGCCTGCGGCTGGGTCAGGCCGTTTTCGTCGGTATAGTTGTTGGGCAGGTTGCGCATGGCCCGGACGGCGGCGTGTTGTTTGTCGACGTCCATGGTCGTGTAGATCTTGAGGCCTTCTTTATAGAGGGCATCGTCGCCGTATTTCTTGGCGACCTGCTGGGAGACGTAGTCGATGAAGGACGCGTATTCGTCGGCTTCTTTCGCCTGTTGGCTCTTGGAGAGGCCCAGGTCCTGGTTCTTGGCGTCTTCCGCTTCTGCTGCCGATACGTAGCCGTATTTGACCATCTGGTCGAGGACGACGTTCTTGCGCTTCTTGGCTTCGTTCAGGTTGTTGAACGGCGAGTAGTAGTTCGGGCTCTTGGGCAGGCCGGCCAGCATGGCACACTGCGTCAGGCTCAGTTCGTTGACGTCTTTATTGAAATACGTCTTAGCCGCTGTCTGGATGCCATAGGCGCCCTGGCCGAAGTAGATCTGGTTCATGTACATTTCCAGGATTTCTTTTTTACTGTATTTGTGTTCGATTTCCAGGGCCAGCATGGCTTCCTGTATCTTACGCTTCAATGTCTGTTCCTGGGACAAGAAGGCGTTCTTGGCCAGCTGCTGGGTGATGGTACTGCCGCCCTGGGCGATGCCGCGGTTGGTCAGGTTGGCAAAGATGGCGCGGAAGATGCCGATGGGGTCGATGCCGATGTGTTCATAGAAGCGGTTGTCTTCGGCAGCGATGAAGGCGTTCTGCAGGTTCTGCGGCACTTTATTGATGTCGATGGGCAAGCGGTTCTGGTCGGAATGAAGGGTCGTAATCAGCCGGCCGTGGGAATCGAAGACCTGCGATGAAACGGCAGGCCGCATGTTATTGCCTACGGCAGGCAAACTTTGATAGGCTGCAAAAATATAGCCAAAGCCTAGGCCTGCGAAAACGACAAGGCATAAGGCGATGAAAAGGCGGATGCGGCGAAGGGGACCGGCTTTTTTGGCTTTTTTTGCTCTGCGTCTGGGTGTATACATATTTTCCTCCTACGTGACGACATAATCGTTCAAGATGAGCAGGTAATGAAACATTACTAATTTCTTATTATATCACATCCGCCATTATTATCCTATATAGGCAGGGCAGGTTGAGAAAATTTAAAGCGTTTTTGGGACTTAAATCGTTTTACGCTATACGGATTCTGAAAATATTTCACATATAGTATACCCTTAAAAGAGGTATCACATAGCTTTTTAAGAAAGACCATTGACATTTACAAATAAATAGCGTACTATAAACGTAACAAGCAGACAATTTAGCGTACACGCTTGGGTATAGCAGCAGGAGGTAAGGATTATGGCAAAGGACAGAGAAAAAGCATATGTATTGTGGTTCGATGAACTGCGCAGGGCTGATGTTTCCCTCGTAGGCGGGAAATCATCTTCCCTCGGTGAATTGACATCCCAGACGGATGTCCCCGTTCCCTATGGGTTTGCGACGACGGCAGAAGGCTATCGTCATTTCATGCATGAAACGGGCATGGACGTCACCATCCCGGAATTGCTGAAAGGCCTGACTGACGTCGAAGACGCTGTCCAGCTCCGCGATGTCACGGCTAAGATCCGCAAGGCAATCTGCGATGCTGAAATGCCGGCTGATTTGGCAGCAGACATCCGCAAGAGTTATGAAGAATTGGGCAAGAAAGTCGGCGAAGCCAATCCCTTCGTCGCCGTCCGTTCCAGTGCAACGGCGGAAGATTTGCCCGATGCCAGCTTTGCCGGCCAGCAGGACACGTACCTCAACGTCCAGGGCGCTGACATGGTCATCCAGAAGGTCAAGGAATGTTATGCATCGACCTTTACGGACCGCGCTACGTACTATCGTACGAAACAGGGCTTCGATCATCTCTCCGTCGCTTTGAGCGCCGCCATCCAGATGATGGTCTTCTCCAAAGCCGCCGGCGTCATGTTCACGGTCGACCTGGTCACGGGCGACGATTCGACAATCACCATCGAAGGCGCCTGGGGCCTCGGCGAATACGTCGTACAGGGCACGGTTACGCCGGATAACTTCAAAGTCCGTAAAGATGACTTGACCATCCTCTCCAAGATGATCAATACCAAACCGATCGAACTGGTCCGCAAACCGGGCGGTGACTGCGAAGAAAAACTCGTTCCGCCGGAACTGCAGAAACAGCAGGTCATTACGGACGAACAGGTCAAAGAACTGGCTACATATGCCAAAGCCATTGAAAAACATTACGGCTGCTACATGGACATGGAATGGGGCGTCGATGAACGGACCAATAAGGTATGGCTCCTCCAGGCCCGCCCGGAAACAGTCTGGTCCAAGAAGAATAAAGAAAAGAAAGAAGCTGCTGCCGCTAAGGCTGCTGTCACGACGGACCGCAAAGTCGTCGTCAAAGGCCTGCCGGCCAGCCCGGGCAGTGCCGCTGGCAAAGCTCATGTCATCCTCGACCCGGCTAAGATCGCTGAATTCAAAGACGGCGAAATCCTGGTAACGACCATGACGGCACCGGACTGGGTCCCGGCCATGAAGAAGGCCAAAGCTATCGTCACCGATGCCGGCGGCATGACCTGTCACGCTTCCATCGTCAGCCGTGAACTGGGCATCCCCTGCATCGTCGGCACGAAGAGCCGCAGCGTCGAAGCGACGACGACCATCCAAGATGGCGCAGAAATCACGGTCGATGCGACGAACGGCATCGTCTATGAAGGCATCGTCGCCGACATCGTCAAACCGGAAGCTGCCGAAGCTCCGGCCGGCCAGGCTGCAACGACAGTCGTCGCTGCCGAAGCCGCACCGATTACGGGCACGAAAATCTACATGAACCTGGGCAACCCGGATCTGGCTGAAAAATACGGCAAACTGCCTTGCGATGGCATCGGCCTCATGCGTGAAGAATTTATCTGGACGACGTTCATTCACGAACATCCTTTGTATCTCATCGAAACGGGCCGGGCTGACTACGTCGTCGATCAGCTGTCCGAAGGCATCCGCAAGGTCTGCCAGGCACTGGCTCCGCGTCCGGTCACGCTGCGCCTGAGCGACTTCAAATCGAGTGAATACCGCAACCTGACGGGCGGTGATAAATACGAACCCCAGGAAAGCAGCGCCCTCCTCGGCTGGCGCGGTGCTTCCCGTTACTATGACCCGAAATACGTTGAAGCGTTCAAACTGGAATTGAAAGCCGTCCGCAAAGTCCGTGAAGAATACGGTTTCAAGAACCTCAACGTCATGATTCCCTTCTGCCGCCGCGTCGATGAAATGCAGAAAGTCGTCGACCTCATGGCTCAGGAAGGCCTCCATCGCGGTCCGGACTTCAAAGTATGGCTCATGGCTGAAATCCCGGCCAACATCATCCTGGCTGACCAGTTCAATCAGTTCGTCGATGGCTATTCCATCGGCTCCAACGACCTGACCATGCTCGTCATGGGCTGCGACCGCGACAACGATACAGTCGCACCGCTCTTCGATGAACGCAACCTGGCTGTCAAACGGGCTATCCGCCATCTCATCACGGTTGCTCACAAAGACGGCAAGACCGTTTCCATCTGCGGCCAGGCGCCGAGCGTCTATCCGGACTTCGCCGAATTTCTGGTCAAGAGCGGCATCGATTCCATCTCGGTCAACCCCGACGCTGTCGTATCGACACGGAAACACGTAGCACAAGTCGAACAGCGTATCCTCCTCGATTCGCTGACAGGCAAGGGCCGTGCTGATACGGAAGACTATACGTGGTAATTGGTAATAGCATATCCGATTTATGAGTAATAGAAAGGCGGTCCCAAAAGAAAAGCAGACTTTTGGGCCGCCTTTTTCTCATACTACGGCCTTGTATTATACACTATTTGCATATTATACATCTTATATCGCGGGATGTTTTTATATATGTTATGATAATAAGTGAATAAGAGAACGCTTGCTATATAGGGGGTGAAAAGACGCTATGTTATCGGAACGTCAGGAAACGATTTTACAGATTGTAAAGGAAAACAGTCCGATTACGGGCCAGCATATTGCCAACCGGCTCCACGTGACGCGGGCAGCTTTGCGCTCGGACCTGGCCATCTTGACCATGTTAGGGCTCATCGATGCGCGGCCGAAATTAGGCTATTTTTTTACGGGCAACAAAGAGAAAGACCTGCTCTCACGGGCTATTACGGATATTACCATTGATTCCTGCCTGTCTCAGCCGGTGATCGTCGGCGAGCATACGAGTGCTTACGATGCCATCATCGCCATGTTTACGGAAGACGTGGGGACCGTATTTGTCGGGACGGACAATATCCTGGCCGGCGTCGTATCGCGAAAGGATTTATTGAAAACCGCTATGGGCAGCAATGACCTTCGGGCCCTGCCGGTACGCATGGTCATGACGCCTGTGAGCAAGGTGATTTACGCCCAGCCTGAAGAAAAGGCGATCGTCGCGGCTCAGCGCCTGATTGAATATGAAATCGACTGCCTGCCCGTCGTCGAGGTCAAAGGGACTGACGAAGATGACAAGAAGGAATTGAAGGTCCTGGGCAGAATATCAAAAACGAACATAACCCGTCTCTTTGTAGAATGTGGGTTAGGGAGGAGATAACCGTGGAAAAACCGATTATTTATGCTTGCTCTGACTCGCTCGGTGAAACAGCCGAACGCGTGGCCCGGGCAGCAGCCAGCCAGTATGACAAACAGGAATTTAACATCATCCGTGTGCCGTATATCCGGTCGGAACAGCAGATCGAAGAACTGGTCTGCAAAGCCGAAGCCAACAAGGCCATGATCTGCTATACGATCATTTCCCCATCCCTGCGCCGGAAGCTGCGGGAACTGACCAAGACGGCCAACGTTACCGTCGTCGACATCATCGGCCCCATGCTGGCCGGTGTCGGCACCTTGACCGATACGGAACCGACGTTGAAAGCCGGCATGATCCACCAGCTCGACGAAGAGTATTTCAAACGCGTCGAAGCCATTGAATTTGCCGTCAAATACGACGATGGCAAGAACCCCATGGGCTTCTTGAAGGCCGATATCGTCATCGTTGGCGTATCGCGTACGTCGAAGACGCCCCTTTCTATGTACTTGGCTCATAAGCGTATCAAAGCGGCCAACCTGCCGCTGGTACCGGAAGTTAGCCTGCCGCCGGAATTGTTCCAGATCCCGGCCCGCAAGATCGTCGGCCTCATCATCGACCCGTTCAAGCTGAACTTCATCCGGTCTGAACGCCTGCGCAGCATGGGCCTCGATGCCAATGCCAGCTATGCCAACATCGAACGGATCAATGAAGAACTGGAATATGCCCGCGGCGTCATGCGCCGTCTCCATTGTCCCATCATCGATGTGTCGTCCAAGGCCATCGAAGAAACGGCCAACTTGGTCATGGAAATCGTAAAACGGAACAAAGAACTGTATCCAGAATAAAGTTAGCCAATGGCGGCTAGCGGGAAAAAGGCTTGTCGCTCGGCGACGAGCCTTTTTTTATGACTATAAGGAAAGCGAGGTAGGTTATGAAAGATTCAACGACAGCCATTTTCACGTCCATGACGGCGGCCTTGGAGAGCCGGCATTTTTTAGCGACGCTGGGAATGGACAAAGAGGAAATGACGGCCTGGATCCGCCGCAGCCATCTGCGGGCCCTGGCCGATGAGCTGCAAGGATGCCGCGATGAAGATGGGCGTTTCCTGTCGCCACAGGTCCTGGCGGCAGCGCAGCTGTACTTGGATTGCCTTCGCCAGGAACCGCCCGGAGGTTGGCTGAAATGCTGCTACCGGCGGGTCCTGGTCCGGCTGTTCCCCGGGTCCTGTCAGGGGAACCGGGAATTGGAAGCGGCTGTAGGCCGCGGGGCCCAAGGGGATATCTATCGCCAGGGCTGCCTCATTTTTATGCAGCTCCTTCGCGGCCTCTATCACTATGAACGGAACGTATTGCCTTTTGATCCGAAAAAGGACATGCCACTCATTCCAGCGGAAGAAATCGCCCGTAAAGGCTACATCAAGGAATACCTTCGCCTGCGGATGCTGGCCACTGATGATTATATTTATGAATTTATGCGCATCGGCATCGATATTACGCCGTTCAATACGCTCGGTCATGTCGGCGGCGTCCATTACGTCGCCGTCTATGCGGCCCGCCAGCTGGCCCGGAACGGCATCCCCGTCGACGTGGCCCTCATTTCCGGCGCCGCCGCCTGCCACGATATCGGCAAATATGGCTGCAAGAAGAATGAAGAAAAGCGCGTCCCTTATTTACATTATTATTATACGGGCATGTGCTGCCGCCGCCTGGGCCTGCCGGCTATCGGCCACATCGCGGCGAACCATTCGGTATGGGACCTGGAGCTGGAAAACTTGTCCGTCGAATCGCTGCTCCTCATCTATGCCGACTTCCGCGTCAAGAGCAGCCGCAATGATAAGGGCAAGGAAATCGTCCATTTCTATTCCCTGGCCGAAGCCTTCGATGTCATCTTAGGCAAACTGGATAATGTCGATGAAGCCAAGCGCCAGCGTTACCAGAAAGTCTATGCCAAACTGGCGGATTTTGAAGCCTTTATGGAAGAACACGGCGTCGTCACGGAACTGCCGGCGGACTTTGCCTGGCAGCCGGCCGACCCGCCGCAGCCCGTCCATCGGGAAAAGGTCCTCCTCGAAGGCAACGACGTCATTGACCAGCTCAAATATGCCGCCATCGACCACAATATCCGCCTCATGAGCATCTTCCGCGATGAAAGCGATTTCGGCAACCTCATCGAAGCGGCCCGCAGCGAACGGCTGTGGAAGAATGTCCGCACGTATATCGGCATTTTCGAGGAATATTCGACGTACATGACGGAACATCAGAAACTCATGACCTTGAAGTTCCTCTACGAGCTCTTGTCCCACCGCGAAGGGGATATCCGCCTGCAGGCAGCCGCTCTCATGGGGCGCATCATTGCCAACTTCAACGATACGTATACGAAGGAACTGCCCGAAGGCGTCTCCCTGCCGGCGAAATCCGTGACCAACCTGTCCTTGTTCACGACCTACCTGGACCGCATCATCTGTCCGGACATCCGCTTCACAGAACAGCATAAATTGTGGATCGGCTATTGCCTGAGTACATTCATCTCAGCCGTCCTGCAGCGCTGCGCCCCGTCCCAGTGCAGCCGCTATACGGCCATCATGGGGCCGTACTACGAGCGGCGCAACTACAGTGAAGAAGAGTATATCATCCTCTTGAAGGTCCTGGCCGATATGGACCGGATTTATCTGGATGACGGATTCATGGCGGCAGCGGCGCCTTTCATCGAAACGGCGAGGGAAAGCGATTCCTTCAACCTGCGCGTCGCTGCCCTCAACTGTGCCCGCCACGTCTTCGCCGACTATTCCGACGATTTGTATTATAAAGACCTGCTGACGGTCATGGACCTGCCCGAAGGGCGGGATGCCTTTTTTGAACGGGAAGGCAATCTCTTCTTGGTCGACCTCAAGATGGGGACCCATTGGGTCGTCAAGGTGGCCAATCTGGAACTCATGCTGCGCTATATCGACGGCCAGAGCGACGCCGGCAGCGTCATGCATCTGGGGACGCATCTGACCAACCTTCTCAAGGTCAGCGAATCTATTTTCGTCCGCCGCGCCGCCGGCGACAGCCTGCTCAAGATCGCTTCCACCATGACCTATGCCCAGCGGAATGAATTGACGGTGGAACTGTTCAACGGCCTGGAAATCGGCGACCCGCAGATCTCCAAGTACGTGCCGGAGTTTCTGGGCAAGATGATCCTCAAGCTGCCGCCGCGGGAATTTGACGAATTTGTCAAGACCATCGAAGGGCAGATACTCAATGTCAATATCCCCCTGGCTTCGTCCATGGTCCAGACGGTCGGCATCATTTTGGAACATTTCGATGAATTTGCCAAGGAATTTTCCCAGGACCCGGCAGTCAACGACAAACGCCAGCGCCAGCTGTTGTACATCATGATCAAGGCCTACGCCCATTACAATAAGGAGCTGAGCCGCGACGCCTTCCGCGATTTGGGGAAATTCATCTTCCACAGCCCGATCATGCCGGAAGAGCGGAAGGATTTCTTGTTCAGCCATTGCTATAAGAAGCTCTTGGTCCTCCTCGATGAAAATAGTGAAGAGAACCTGGATTTCTACAGCAATTCGGCCGTGCTCAACCACATCTACCGCTATATCAGCCAGCATGAATTTGCCTGCGGTTCCTTTGCCTTCGAAAAGGGCCGCAAGCCCTGCTTCTATCCGGGGACCTTCGACCCCTTCAGCCTGGGCCATAAGGCCGTGGCCTGCAAGATACGCGACCTGGGCTTCGATATTTACCTGGCCCTCGATGAATTTTCCTGGTCCAAGCATACCCAGCCGCGGCTCATGCGCCGCAAGATCATGAATATGTCCGTCGCCGATGAAGAGAATATGTATCCTTTCCCCGATGATATCCCCATCAACATCGCCAATCCGGCGGACATCAAGAAGCTCAAGGAAATCTTTGCCGGCCGGGACCTGTACATCGCCGTCGGGACGGACGTCATCGAGAATGCCTCGGCCTACCGGGCCGTGCCGACGCCCGATTCAATCCATACGGTGAACCACATCGCCTTTGCCCGGGAGACCCGGGAAAACCCGGAAACGGACCAGCCGGAAAAGACTTACGGCATCCAGGGCAAGGTCATCCGCCTGACTCTGGACAAATTCTACGAAGACATCAGTTCGACGAAGATACGCGAGAACATCGACCTCAACCGGGATATTTCCAACCTCATCGACGCCGTGGCCCAGAATTTCATTTACGACAATAACCTTTACCTGCGCGAACCGGCCTATAAGCACGTCCTGGAAGCCCGGGAAATCGGCATCGGTTCCTTCAAGCCGCGCGGCGCCGAAAGCTTGTGGCCCATTTGCAGTGCCCTCTGGGACAAGGGCTACCATACGGAAACCGTCGACAGCTATGTCGAAAAGGATTACGTCTGGACCTTGTACATCGACGACGCCAGTCAGGAACGAAAGATGATCGCCTATGCTGCCGTCCATCGCGTCGGCTCCCGCGATTTGCTGCGCGAATTTCACGACTCGGCCATTGCCTCCCACATCCGCGACGCGGCCGACGGTGGCATTGCCTGCATCGGCTTCCTCTATGCCGATGATATGGCCGGCATTGCCAACGTCAGCCAGATTATCATTACGGAAATCCTGACGGAACTCATTGCCCGCGACTTCGCTTATGCCGTCTACCATCCCGTCGATCCGGCCGGCTATGAAGCGACCGTCATCAACGCTTTGCGCCGCCAGGGCTTCGTCAACATTGCTCCGTCTGGGGAACAGCCGATTTATGCTGTCAATATGAAGTCGCCTATCGTCATTTTCCGCGACGTCGAGACGACCATCAAGAACCCCTTCAATAAGAATCCCCGCGTCCGCCGGGCTATCTATGAGGCTCACAACAACTTACTGTCGGTCATGAACCACATTTATCCGGGCCAGCTCATCTTGTCGTTCAACATGAGTGCCTTTTACAACAAAATCATCAAGAAGGTGGCTGAAATCAACGGTGTCTCCATCGTCGAAGATAAGAAGAAGCGCCGCGGGCCGTACATGTCGGTCCCCTTCGGCAAGGCCCTGAGCGATGTCCTCGTGCCCAATACGGTCACTAAGGGCCTCCATATCGACAAGTATTTCAACCGCACCGTCAAGGGCTTTACCATTGCCGAGTGTCAGCATTATTCGTCCGTCGACAACCAGGTCAAGACCATCAAGTCCTTCAACCGGCCGGTCATCCTCATCGACGACCTCCTGCACAAGGGCCATCGCATGCGCATGCTGACGCCTTATCTGGAACAGAACGACGTAGAGATCAAAGAAGTCCTGGTCGGCGTCATGACCGGTCAGGCCATGGATATGATGGAAGAAAAGAACATCCGTGCCGAAAGCGCCTATTTCCTGCCCAGCCTGGAAGTCTGGCTCAATGAAAGGGACTGCTATCCTTTCATCGGCGGCGACAGCCTGGACAATGCCCATAACTACAGCGGTTACGGCCGCAACCCGTCGATCAACCTGGTCCTGCCCTATGTCAAGCCGGCCTTCATCGGCAAGGGGAAGAGCGAAGCCGATTACCTCTATTCCCTGACGTGCCTGCAGAACGCCGCGTCCATCATGGAAACCTTGCAGGACGTCTATCAGGAAACATTTGAAAAACGCCTGACCCTGAAACGGCTCGGTGAAGTTATTACGTACCCGCGCATCCCCGATATCGACGTCGGCGTTAAGTTCGATGAGAACATGGACCCGACGCGGTTCATCAAGAACGATATCGAACGGCTCATCCGCCTGCGCTGGGGAGAAGGAGATGAAGACTTTGAATAAATGGATCCACGATTTACCCGCTGACATCGGGGCGTCTGCCATGCCTCTCGACAGGGCGCCGCAGCTGGCCCGGAAAGCCCGCGTCCACATCGTCGCCTTAGGCGATGTGGGGACGACCATGCTCATCGGACTGCTCCTGGCCGGGCAGGACGTCATCGCTTCCGTCGGCATGTGCGACATCAATGAGAAGAACCTGGCCCGTCTGGAAATGGAAATGAACCAGATTCGCTATCCCTTTGCCGGCCAGGAAGGCTGTCCGGACCCGGTCCTGCCAGCCGTGACGGTCGTCGGGGAAGAAGACGTCTTCGACTGCGACGTCTTTATCTTCTGTGCCAGCAAGGGCGTGCCGCCTGTCGGAGCCGGCGGCGATGTACGCATGGCCCAGCTCGAAGCCAACCGCAACCTCATCGCCCACTATGCCGGCCTGGCCCGCCAGGCGGGCTTCGGCGGCCAGGTCTGTATCGTATCGGATCCGGTCGACCCCTTGTGCCGGGCCTTCTTGACGGAATCGGGCCTCCATCCGGCCCAGATCCAGGGCTATGGCCTGGGCGTCATGCATGCCCGGGCCTGCTATTACGCCAAGAAAAATCCGCGTTTTGCCCACTACCTGACGGAAGGCCGGGCCTTTGGCCCCCATGGGGCGGACCTGGTCATCGCCGACAGCCTGGAAGACTACGACGACGCCTTGTCGCGGGAGCTGACGGACCTCGTCGTCCATGCCAACATCGCCGTCCGCGACCTGGGCTATAAGCCCTATATCGCGCCGGCCCTGTCGTCAGCGGCCCTGTCGATCATCCTGACCCTGCGGGGCCAGTGGCATTATGGCTCGGTCTATCTCGGCGATGCATCGAAGGGAGCCTTTTTCGGCGTCAAGAACCGCGTCGCCGGCGGCCAGGTGACTTATGAAGACGTCTGTGCCTGCCCGGCCCTGTACGAACGCTGGAAGCGGGCCTATACGGCGTTGAGCCGCCTCGTCTAGGAAGGGGGCTGTTCTATGCTGTTAGTCGTGAAGGTCGGCTGGGACGAAGCCGGTCATACGGAGCGCATCGGCCGCGTTCTCAGCCGGGCCCTGGAAGGGCGGACGTATCAGGTCATCGAACGGGAAAAGGCCTTCTTGCGCTGGTGCGTCCGGACGCGGGCCGAAAAAGAGGGGACAGCCGTCCTCTTCGCCGTCGCCCTGCCCAAGGCCGGCGTCAGCCTGTCCTATGTCCACCTCGTATCCTGTCTGGTCCGCCACCGCCATTGTCTGGCCGGCTGCCGCGGTGCCGTCCTCGTCGACGGGCAGGGGGAGTTTTTTACAAAAAAAATAGGCCGGGAGCTGATTTTCTTTGCCAATCAGGCCGGCTGTGTCTTTCCTGGCAAGCCTCTCGTCGAGGCTACGGGATCCCTTTATAATTTTAATACTCAGGCCCAGATTCAGAACCTTTCCAACGAGGAAGCCTATGCTGTCAGCGCTGGCCGTCTGGTGGGCAAGTTGCTGGATTTTACCTGGCCTGATGGGGAAGGGAAAACCAAGGATGTCGTCGTTATTCACGCCAGCAGCCGCCGCACGTCGAATACGCTCCTACTCTGGGAAATGGTGCAGCGCCATCTGCAGGGGAAGGCCCGGGTCACGGAGATTTCCCTGCGCAACGGGACCGTCGTCGACTGCCGGGGCTGTAGCTATGAAACGTGCCTCCATTTCGGTGAAAAAGGGGACTGTTTCTACGGTGGCGTCATGGTGGAAAAAGTCTATCCCGCTGTCCGCAAGGGCGACGTCATCGTCCTAGTCTGCCCGAATTATAACGACGCCGTCAGCGCCAACATCATGGCTTTCTTCAACAGGCTGACGGCCTTGTTCCGCAAGGAAGAAGCGGCCTTTGCCCAAAAAGAAGTCTATGCCCTGGTCGTTTCCGGCTACAGCGGCGGCGACATCGTAGCCGAACAGGTCATCGACGCCATGAACTGCAACAAGAACTTCATCCTGCCGCCGTACTTTGCCCTCATCGAAACGGCCAACGCCCCTAAGAGCATTCTCCAGAACGAAGGCATCGAAGAGCGGGCAGCCCGCCTGGCAAGATATATATGCATGTAGGGGCGCCACGAGCCACTAAAAAAAGCGTTGTCTTCACAGACAACGCTTTTTTTATCATCCTTAAACATCACGCTGGACTTTACCGGAACGAAGGCAACGAGTGCAAACATTAACTCGTTTTACTTCGCCGTCGACGACCGCGCGGACACGCTGGATATTCGGTTTCCAGGTTTTTTTCGTTTTCAAGTGGGAATGGCTGACATTCATGCCGCTCATTGTTCCTTTACCACAGATTTCGCAAAAGTTTGCCATTGGTTACACCTCCCTGCACCATCACAGTACAACATATAAATCTTATCACAGATTATTAGGTAAAGCAAGTTTTATTTTTTTAAAAAAGCCTACGAAATATGATACAATAAAAACGAATATTTGACAAGGAGTTTTTTGGTATGAATTTTTCTATTCGCGATTTAAAAGGCATCGGACCGCGCAAAGAAGCCTTGTTTGCCCGGCTTCATTTGGCGACGGTGTCCGACTTGCTGCAATATTTTCCCCGTGACTACGAAGACCGCAGCCATATCTGGCCCATCGGCCAGGCCCCGTGCGGGACGGGGAAGTCCCTGGTCCTCTGCGGGACCGTCGCGTCAGTCCAGGAAATGCGGCCCCGCCGGGGCCTGTCGCTGTTGAAAGTCAGGGTCAGCGACGGGACGGGGGCGGCCGAGCTGGTCTGGTTCAACCAGGCTTTCAAGAAACGCCAGTTCCGCGTGGGCATGACTTTGACGGCTTTTGGCAAACTGGAATGGGCTTATGGCCGCCGCCAGATGAATGGGCCTGACACGGAAGAAGGGCGGGCCGAAGGCGAGGGCTTCGGCCCCCTGTACGGCCTGACCGATGGCCTGCGCCAGCAGGATATCCGCAAAGCCGTGCGCCAGGCCCTGGACCTGGCCAGGGAGCATCTGGACATCCTGCCGGGCTGGGACGGCTGCCGCCAGTCGCCCTTTGCCGCCATGCCGACGCTCGAAGCCTATGAGCAGATACACTTTCCCGATTCTATGGAGAAACGGGAACAGGCCCGGCGCCAGCTGGCCTTTGAAGAGCTCTTCGACATGCAGCTCGGCCTGCTCCTGCGTCGGCGCCATGAAGGCAAGCGCCAAGGCCTCAAATGCGGTCCCAATGGCAAGCTGCTCAAGACCTTTTATGAGCACCTGCCCTTTACCCTGACGAAAGGCCAGACCCAGGCCTTCCTCGATATCCAGGCCGACATGGAAAGCGAAGTCCCCATGCAGCGCCTGGTCCAGGGCGATGTCGGCTCGGGCAAGACCGTCGTCGCCGCCCTGGCCCTGGCGAAAATCGTCGAGAATGGCTACCAAGGGGCCCTCATGGCGCCGACGGGTATCCTGGCGGCCCAGCATTACGATGAATTTTGCCGCCTCTTCCAGGGCCTGGACGTGCGCATCGCCTTGCTGACCGGCCGGACGACGACCAAAGAGAGGAAGCAGCTGCTAGCCGACCTGGCTGACGGCCGGATCGACATCCTCATCGGGACCCATGCCCTCATCCAGGACGACGTGGCCTTTCGCTGCCTGGGACTGGTCGTCACGGACGAACAGCACCGCTTCGGCGTCCGCCAGCGGTCAGCCCTGGAACAGAAGGGAAAAGAGCCGCACGCCCTGTTCATGACGGCCACGCCCATTCCCCGGACGCTGACCCTGTCCCTCTATGGTGACCTGGACGTGTCGTCCATCCGCGAGATGCCGCCGGGCCGGAAACGGGTCAAGACCTATGCCGTCGGCGAAGCCCTGCGCCGGCGGGTCTATGTCTTCATGGACAAGCTCATGGCCCAGGGCCAGCAGTGTTACGTCGTCTGTCCCCTCGTCGAAGCGTCGGAGACAGTCGACTTGCAGGCGGCGACGGAACTCTATGAACAGCTGCGGACCCAGGTCTTTACCAAGCGGCCATGCGGCCTCGTCCACGGCCGCATGGCCGGCAAAGAAAAAGAAGCCGTCATGGAAGCCTTCCAGAAAGGGGAGATACAGCTCCTGGTCGCGACGAGTGTCATCGAAGTTGGCGTCAACGTCCCTAACGCAACGGTCATGTTCATCGACGGCGCCGAACGCTTCGGCCTGGCCCAGCTCCATCAGCTGCGGGGCCGCGTCGGCCGCGGCGACCAGCAGGCCTATTGCATCCTCATGGCCAAGGGCGGCAGCGACGAGACGCGGCAGCGCCTGAAATGGATGGAACAGATACATGACGGCTTCACGCTAGCCGAAAAGGATCTGCTCCTGCGCGGTTCGGGCCAGCTCTTCGGCTACATGCAGCACGGACTGCCCGATTTGAAGGCCGCCGACATCCTGAGCGATGTGCCCATCCTGGCGGCAGCCCGCGATGCAGCCAGGCAGTGGTGGCTGGACCACGAGGATACGGCCCAGGCCGAGGCGGCCTTGAAGCGGCGTTTTGGCCAGACTTTTGCCGGACTTTTAAATAACTGACAGAAATTTTTCTGTAATATATGTACATACGAGTTGATTTCAGTTATAATAAGGGATAAGCTATTTAGGGGTATTTCCCCTTAGTTTCTTATATTTTTCAAAACAGAGGTGCAAATATGAGATCTGATAAATTTGGTATGAGAGGTTTGACATTTGATGACGTTCTCCTGGTTCCGGCAAAATCCGACGTGCTTCCGAAGGAAGTCGACGTTTCGACGAACCTGACGCGCGATATCAAACTGAATATTCCTATTATGAGCTCTGGTATGGATACCGTTACAGAAGCTCCTATGGCTATTGCCGTTGCCCGCGAAGGTGGTATCGGCGTTATTCATAAGAACATGTCCATCGCCGCCCAGGCGCGGGAAGTCGACAAAGTAAAACGGTCGGAACACGGCATCATCATCGACCCGATTTTCCTTCATCCCGATAATCTCCTGGCTGATGCCAATGAATTGATGGGCAAGTACCGCATCTCCGGCGTCCCCATCACGGTCGATGGCAAACTCGTCGGCATCATCACCAACCGTGATATGCGCTTTGAAGAAGACATGAGCCGCCGCATCGGTGACATCATGACCAAAGAAAACCTGATTACCGCTCCTGTCGGCACATCCCTGGCAGAAGCTAAAGAAATTCTCCGCAAGCACCGCATTGAAAAATTACCCCTTGTCGATAAAGAAGGTAACCTGCAGGGCCTCATTACCATCAAGGATATCGAAAAAGCTACGAAATACCCGAACTCGGCCAAAGACGGTAATGGCCGCCTACTGGTCGCCGCTGCTGTCGGCGTAACCCATGACATGACGGACCGCCTCGATGCCCTCGTCGCAGCCAAAGTCGACGTCGTCGTCATCGATACGGCTCACGGCCATTCCCTGGGCGTCCTCAATACGCTGAAAGAAATCAAGAAGATGTATCCGCACCTCCCGGTCATCGCCGGCAACGTCGCTACGGGCGCCGCTACGGAAGCCCTCATCGAATGTGGCGTCGACGCTGTCAAAGTCGGCATCGGCCCTGGCTCCATCTGCACGACCCGTATCGTCGCTGGTATCGGCGTACCGCAGATCACAGCCGTCTATGAATGTGCTAAAGTCGCTCAGCGCTATGGTATCCCCATCATCGCCGACGGCGGCATCAAATATTCCGGTGATATGGCCAAAGCCATCGCTGCCGGTGGCAACGTCGTCATGATGGGCAACCTCCTGGCCGGCACGGAAGAAAGCCCGGGCGAAACGGTCATCTACCAGGGCCGCAGCTACAAAGAATACCGCGGCATGGGCTCCCTGGCTGCGATGGAATGTGGCAGTAAGGACCGTTACTTCCAGGAAGACGCTAAGAAGCTCGTCCCCGAAGGCATCGAAGGCCGTGTACCGTACAAAGGACCGGCAGCTGACACGATTTACCAGATGGTCGGCGGTCTCCGCGCATCCATGGGTTACTGTGGCTGCCACAACATTAAAGAAATGATTGAAAATACGCAGTTCATCCAGATTACCGCAGCTGGTCTTCGTGAAAGCCATCCGCATGATGTCAATATCACGAAAGAAGCTCCGAACTACAGCGTAAACTAAGCAGGGCGGAGGGATACGTTGATTAGTACCATCGATATCTTGTCCATCCCTATATGGAACGTCACTATGGAAGAAGCTCGTAACCTGGCCTTTAAGTGCATCGACGAAGGCCGGGCCGCTTCCATTGCGACGGCCAATGCAGAAATGGTCATGCGGGCCCAGACGGACCGCGAACTGGCCCATATCCTCCAGCATGCCGACCTGGTAGTTCCCGACGGGGCCGGCGTCCTGTGGGCTGCAGAACAGCAGGGCAAGAAATTTAAAGAACGCGTGACAGGTGTCGATTTGGCGTGCAGTCTGCTCCAAGAAGCAGCCGCACGCCAAACTCCTGTCTACCTCTTTGGCGGTGCTCCGGGCATCGCTGAACAGGCTGCGGCCAATGTGCAGCAGCAAGTCGGGTCCCTTCATATCGCCGGGACTCATTCGGGATTCTTTTCGGCCGATGAAGAAAAGGATATCATCGAAGATATCCGCAGCCAGGGGACGCGCATCCTCTTGGTCGCCTTAGGCGTGCCGAAACAGGAAAAATGGATATCCGAGCATCTTTATGAACTCGGCCCCTGCGTCTGCATGGGTGTCGGCGGGACTTTCGATGTCCTGGCTGGCAAAGCCGGCCGGGCTCCGAAGTGGATGCAGGATAACCGCCTGGAATGGCTCTATCGCCTGTTGAAAGAGCCGACCCGGTTCAAGCGCATGCTGGCGCTGCCGAAATTCGTCGCGGCTGTCAAGCTGGGCGGCCGGGCTAAGTGATGAGGTGATGAGTTGAAAAGTGATGTCTTGAACAAACCTTATATCGTAGAAGACGGATACCCCTTCATTATCGTGCCCCTGTTGCTGGCTGTCGCCGCCGGATATTTCCTCAATGCCTATGTGGCGGTCCTGCCGTTGCTGCTGGCCGGGTATTTTACCTATTTCTTCCGAAATCCCAGCCGGACCATACCGGCTGATGAACGGCTCCTGGTGTCGCCGGCAGATGGGACTGTCGTCGGCGTCGAAGACGTAGAAGAAGATTCGTACCTCAACCAGAAGTGCCGGAAAATCATCATTTTCCTGTCCATCTTCGATGCCCATGTCAACCGGGCACCGCTGGCCGGGACCATCGATTTCCAGCAATATACCTGCGGCCGCTTCCGTCCGGCCTATAAAGAAGGCGTCGGCTATGAAAATGAACGCTATTCCATCGGCATCCATTCAGCCCATACGGATATCCTGGTCACCATCATTGCCGGCATCCTGGCGCGGCGCATCGTCTCCTGGGTCACCTTGGGCGACGAACTGCAGCACGGCCAGCTGTACGGTATGATCAAATTCGGTTCCTGTGCGGAAATCTATGTCCGCGACAATGTGGAAATCACGGTCAAGAAGGGCGATAAAGTCCGCGGCGGTGAATCAGTCATAGGGAGGATTGTCCAATGAAAAATGTAATACCGTGTCTGTTTACCTCAGGGAACCTCAGTTTCGGGGTCCTGAGTATGATCATGACCCTCCACGGGCTCTATACCTGGGCCGGTGTCTGCATCCTGCTGGCCATGGTCTGCGACGCCTGCGATGGCCGTTCGGCCCGCGCTCTGGGCGTCGCCGGTGATTTTGGCAAGGAACTCGATTCCTTGTCCGATGTCGTATCCTTCGGGGCGGCTTCGGCCTTTTTGATTTATTCCTATTCGCTGCAGTCCCTGGGCTGGATCGGCGCCATCCCGGCCATCATCTATGCCGCCCTCGGCGGTATCCGCCTGGCTCGGTTCAACTTGAATACCGGCGTCATCCATGGCTATTTCCAGGGCATGCCTATCCCGAACGGCGGCTGCCTCATCGCGACGTATGTCATTTCCGGAGCCGTCCTGCCGGCCTGGCTGCTGGCCATTTTCGTCGTCCTCTTGGGCTATCATCTGGTCAGCAAGGTCCACAACCCCGATTTCAAAGGGGCCAGCCCGGACGTACTCCACAAATCGGCCCTGGCTATCGCCCTGGTCTTCGGTGCCCTGGTCCTGGCCTTTGTCGACTGGCATCTGGTCATCACCATGCCCTTCTTACTGTACATCGTCTTCGGGTTAGTCAATACGGCCATGAACGTCGCAGCTGCTCGCTAAGTCTTTAGGGAGAGTCGCATATGGAACACATCTTGGATATCATCATGATACCCATACAGGTCATCATCGTTTTTTATTCCCTGTATTATTTCATCCTGGCCTGCTTCGGCCTCATGAAGCGGCGGGAACGCATTACGGTAGCGCCTAAGAATACCTTCGCTGCCGTTATTTGCGCGCATAACGAAGAAAAAGTCGTCTGGCAGCTCATCGACAACCTGAAGCAGCTCAACTATCCTAAGGATATGTATGACATCTACGTCGTCGCCGATAACTGCACGGACCATACGGCCGACATCTGCCGTGAACACGGGGCCATCGTCAAAGTGCGGACCAATAAGGAACAAGTCGGCAAGGGCTATGCCCTGGACTGGATGTTCTCGCAGATGCTGGCCCAGGAAAAGCAGTACGACGCCTTCGTCGTCTTCGATGCGGATAATCTGGTCCATCCGGAATTTCTGCGGGAAATGAACAACCACCTCTGCAAGGGGGAAAAGGTCATCCAGGGCTATATGGATTCTAAGAATCCGACGGACTCGTGGATTGCCGGTACCTTTTCCATCGCCTTCTGGCTCATCAACCACATGTGGCATTTGGCCAAGTACAACATCGGCTTGTCGACGGCCCTGGGCGGCACGGGCATGTGCATCGCCACGGAAATCGTCCGCAAGTACGGCTGGGGCTGTGACTGCCTGACGGAAGATATGGAATTTTCCATGAAAGTCCTCCTGGAAGGCGTCCGCACCTGCTGGGCCCACGACGCCATCATTTATGACGAAAAGGTCGTCGGCTTCATGCAGTCCTGCCGCCAGCGCAAGCGCTGGGCCCAGGGCCAGTGTGACTGTGGCGAACGCTTCATTCCCAAGCTCTTCGCCCGGGGCATCAAGACCGGCAACATCCGCATGCTCGACGGCATCATTACCTTGTCCCAGCCGTTCTTCATGATGGCTTCGACGATTTATGCCGTCCTGGCTTCAATCAATTCCTACCTGCCTTTTTACACCAATATCCTCAATGCCATCGTGCCCGTCCAGATTTGGACGATCATCGGCGTCGGACAGTACCTCATCCCGGTCATCGTCCTCTTGCAGATCAAAGTGCCGCCGAAATCATGGGCTTATCTCATTATTTATCCGATTTTCATGTACAGCTGGATTCCCGTCAACTTCCTCGGTTTCAAAGACCGGCATAAGATGAAATGGAGTCACACGCTGCATACGCGGGCCCTGTCTTATGAAAGCGCGGCCTTATTGCGGAAAGAAAACAAGAAGTAAGGAGTTCGACTATGCATATTTTGTTGACCAATGATGACGGTTTGAAGGCCCCGGGCCTTCAGACGCTGAAACGGGAGCTGGCATCCCACGACTGCCGCCTGACTGTCGTTGCGCCCAATGGCCAGCGCAGTGCGGCGTCTCATTCCATGACGATCAATAAGGCCCTCTACTGCCGTGACGAATCGACGGTACCGGGAATCCGGGAAATCGCCGTGTCCGGTACACCTGTCGACTGCGTCAAGATGGCCATGGAATACTTCCTCAAAGACGACAAGCCGGACCTCATCATTTCCGGCATCAACGACGGCTACAACCTGGGCAGCGACGTCCTCTATTCCGGTACCGTCTCGGCCGCCATGGAAGGGCCTTACTACGGTCTGCCGGCCTTTGCCGTATCCATGCTGGGCATGACGGAAGAACGCTGTGTCCAGACGGCTCACCTCGTCTGGGACCTGGTCCAGAAGCTCATCGTGAAAGGCCGCTTCCCGGGCATCGTCAACGTCAACGTGCCGCCTGAAGGCGATATCAGCCTGGACAATGTCCGCGTCGTGCCCCAGACGGTTCAGATCTATCACAACGTCATCGCTGAGAAACGCGACCTCGACGGCAGTGTCTGCTATCACATCGTCGGCGATATCGACATGACGACAGCCCCTGAGGACAGCGACGTCGCCTGCATCCGCCAGGGCCATATCGCTTTGACGCCGCTCAAATGGCAGCAGACAGCTGACCGGGTCATAGATCACTTGAAAGGATGTCTGTCCGTATGACCGATGAAGCCCTCATTGAAATTGCGAAACAATATCGCGCTCATTCGTACAGCCCGTATTCTCATTTTCCCGTCGGCGCCGCCGTCCTGACGGCGTCGGGGAAAGTCTATGGCGGCTGCAACATCGAAAATTCCAGTTATCCCCTGGGCAACTGCGCCGAACGGACGGCTATTTTCAAGGCCGTATCCGAAGGGGAGCGGGACCTGGCGGCCATCGCCATCGTCGCCGATACGCCCGGCCCTTGTTCACCCTGTGGCGCCTGCCGGCAGGTTATGGCAGAATTTCGCATTCCCCGGATTATTATGGCTAACCTCAAAGGGGAATGGTGCGTCGTCACTTTGGACCAGCTCCTGCCCTATGCCTTTTCGGATACTGATTTATAAAAAAAAAGTGCGCTGAATACGGACAAATTTCCGTAAAGGGCTTGCAATTTTTAAGAAGCCGGTTTATAATAACAATCACATCATACATATTGCGTGAACGAAACACACGGGAGAAGGCCTGGCCTACCGACGGAGTCAAACTCTCAGGTGCCCCTCAGGGGGTGGGACCGTGTGTGGACACGACTCTGGAGAGTCCCGTTTGGGCGCCGAAGGTGCAAGGAAGTGATTCCTAATCTCTCAGGCAAAAGGACAGAGCTGGCAGAATGACCTTTCTTTTTTTCTGCGACCCTTAGGACCTATCTTCAGAGTGATGATGATAGGTCTTTTTTTCATGTCATTATAATTACCATAACAAAAGGGGAGTATGAAAAGATGTTAGAAACGTTGAATGCCATTGATAGTTTTGTCTGGGGGCCGCCGTTGCTGGTCCTGCTCATCGGAACCGGCCTGATGCTGACTGTCCGTCTCCATTTGCTGCAAGTCTTCCGTCTGCCGAGAGCGCTGAAGCTCATCTTCACGGCTAAGAACCAGGGTGAAGGCGACGTAGACAGCTTCAAGGCTTTGTGCACGGCTTTGGCTGCTACCGTCGGCACGGGCAACATCGTCGGTGTTGCTACGGCTGTCCATGCTGGTGGTCCTGGGGCTATCTTCTGGATGTGGATGGCTGCTTTTGTCGGCATGGCCACGAAATACGCCGAAGGCTGTCTGGCTGTCAAATACCGTACGGTCGATAAGAACGGCGACATCGCCGGCGGCCCGATGTACTACATCGAAAACGGCTTGGGCAAGAAATACAAGCCCTTGGCTTTCTTGTTCGCCTTCTTCGGCGTCCTCGTCGCCTTCTTCGGCATCGGGACGTTCGCTCAGGTCAACTCCATCGTTGAAATCACGCGCCTGACGACGAGCATCCCCGTCGAATACACGGCTATCGTCTTGACCATCCTCGTCGCTGCCATCACCATCGGCGGCCTCCAGTCCATCGCCCGCGTCGCTTCCAAGATCGTCCCGGCCATGGCTGTCATCTATGTCGTTTCTACCGTCGCTTTCCTGGTCATCTTTGCCGATCAGATCCCGGCCGCTGTCGAACAGATCATCGTCAGCGCCTTCACACCGACTGCCGCAGCTGGCGGCTTCCTCGGCGCTACGGTCTTAGTCGCTATGCGTAACGGCGTCGCCCGCGGCGTCTTCTCCAATGAATCGGGCTTGGGTAGTGCGCCTATCGTAGCCGCTGCTGCCAAGACGAAATGGCCGGCTGAACAGGGCCTCATTTCCATGACCGGTACCTTCATCGACACTATCATCATCTGCACCTTGACGGGCCTGGTCCTCGTCGTCAGCGGTGCCTGGATGGGCGACGTCAATGGCGCAGCCCTGACCAATGCCGCTTTCAACATGGCGTTCCCGGCTTACGGCAGCATCATCCTCTGCGTCGGCCTGACCTTGTTCGCTTTTACGACCATCCTCGGCTGGAACTATTACGGTGAACGCTGCGTCGAATACCTCGTCGGCGTCAAAGGCATCCTGCCGTACCGCATCATCTTCATCGCCCTCGTCGCCTGCGGCGCTTTCATCAAACTCGACGTCATCTGGGTCCTGGCTGATATCGTAAACGGCCTCATGGCTATCCCGAACCTCATCGCACTCATCGGCCTCTCGGGCGTCGTCGTAGCCGAAACGAAGAAATACTTCGCTCATCTGAAGGAAGAAGAAATGGTCGTAGCCGAAGATTCGGAAGAAAAAGTCCCGGCTGGCCACTAAGTTAAAAAAAGTTCAAAAAAATACTTGACGATTCTGCTAGTTATGGTATAATTCTTCTTGTGCCAAGCACTGAAACACAAAGTGCCCGGCACAAGAGATATGCCGGGGTGGCGGAATGGCAGACGCACCTGACTCAAAATCAGGCGGGTAACACCGTGAGGGTTCAAGTCCCTCCCTCGGCACCAAGCAAAGAGGCTTGTCGCATACGCGACAAGCCTTTTTTTTATCATTCGTGATGGAAGCCTCTCCTAATAGGAGAGGTGGCCTGAAAGGCCGGAGAGGTTAACCTCTCAGTCAGCTTCGCTGACAGCTCCCCTATAAAGGGAGCCACGAGCTTGCTAGCTGCTGACGGCTAGCTGCTAACAGCTAACCACGAATCACTAGCCACGAACCACTAGCCACGAACCACTAGCCACGAACCACGAGCCACGAACCACTAGCCACGAGCCACGAACCACTAGCCACGAGCCACTAGCCACGAATCACGAAGCACTATCGCACGACAACTTCTTTTTCTTTCTATCTATATATGTTATAATAGAATAGACATATGATTATAGGAGGGAGTCGATTCACATGAATGAAATCTTTGCCAGACGGAGTATCCGTAAATTTTTACCGACCATGGTAGAAGATGAAAAGATAGAACAGTTACTGCGCGCCGGTATGGCCGCTCCTTCGGCTGGGAATCAGCAGCCTTGGGAATTTTACGTCGTCCGCGACAAACGGGTCATCCAGGACTTATCCCACTGCAGTCCCTATGCTGGCTGTGCTGCCGGTGCTTCCTTGGCCATCGTCGTCTGTTCCCGCGATGAAAACATGCGTTTCCCGGCTTTCGTCAATCTCGACCTCAGCGCAGCAGTTGAAAACATCCTGCTCGAAGCCGTCCACCTCGACCTCGGTGCCGTATGGCTCGGCGTCGCCCCGTATAAGGCCCGTGAAGTCCTCGTCCGCCGGTCCCTCGGCGTTCCCAAAGGCCTGACGCCTTTCGCCATCGTAGCCATGGGGTATCCCCAGGCCACAGCCGAAGACAAACCACGCGAAGACCGCTACGATCCGTCCCGCGTACATTATGTATAATTAGTTTGTAGTACAGCGTTTGTAGTTTGTAGCAGATGGGGCTGTCGCACGAAGGTTTTTGCCATCATGCGAGGCCCCGTTTACTTTATAGTTTGTAGCACAGAGTTTGTAGTTTGCAGAGAAAAACTTCAAATTTAAAGCCACCCTCTAACAACTAACTGCTAGCCACTAACAACTTTAAAGGGCTTGTCGTCGTGCGACAAGCCCTTTTATGCACCTGAAAGGAAATCCCATGTCTGAAGAACGAGCTCCTATTACTTTTCACCTGGAGGAATTGCGGCGGCGCCTCATCGTCTGCCTCGCAGCCTGGCTCCTGGGCAGTATTATTTCCTATATATACGCCGAAGATATCATCGCCGTCCTTTCGGCTCCGGCCGGGAAATTGTATTTCCTCAATCCGGCAGAAGTCTTTTTTTCTTATTTAGAAGTCGCTGCCTTTACGGGTTTTCTCGGGACCCTGCCCATCCATTGTTATGAGTTCTGGCGCTTCCTGCGGCCGGCTCTGCGCGGTGGGGAAGTGACGACGGCCTTATGGTTCATCCCGTCGGCCCTGCTCTTATTTTACGGCGGTTCGGCCTTTGCCTTTTTCTGGGTCCTGCCGGCGGCAATCCAGTTCTTCATGGGTTTTGCCACGGTGTCGTTGCAGCCCATGTTCTCTCTCTCGGCGTATCTATCGTTTTTCATCGCCTTTCTCCTGCCTTTCGCCCTGGGCTTCGAACTGCCCCTGGTCCTCCTGGTCCTGTCCCGCCTGGGGCTGGTGACGGCGGCCATGCTGAAAGCCAAGCGCCGCGTCTTCATCCTCCTGGCCTTCATCTTTGCCGGCGTCGTATCGCCGACGACGGACATGTTCACCCAGACGTGCATTGCCATCCCGATGATTGTTCTGTACGAAGGGACAATTATCGTCATCGGGATGACAGAAAGGAGAAGCAGCGGGAAGGACTGAAAAGGCCAGAAAAACATGACGTGTATACAGTATTTTTATAAATCCGCAGGGTGCGTCCCTTGTAATGTTTTCCTATTTTGTTATAATGAAGAAAGCGGTGAATGTATGGGAGTGGACATCTGTGCGTTTACCGGTCTTGACTTAATTTTTCTAAGCAGGAGGGTATTTTCATGAAAAAAATTCGTTCGGTTTTAGTTGCCAACCGCGGAGAAATCGCTATTCGTGTTTTCCGGGCTTGTAATGAACTGGGAATCCGTACCGTAGCTATTTATTCCAAAGAAGATTCGCTGTCCCTGCACCGTTTCCGTGCAGATGAATCGTATCTCGTCGGTGAAGGCAAAAAACCGGTAGATGCATATTTAGATATTGAAGATATTATCCGCATTGCTCATGAACATGACGTCGATGCCATCCATCCGGGCTACGGCTTCTTGTCTGAAAATGCGGACCTGGCCAAACGCTGTGAAGAAGAAGGCATTATCTTCATCGGTCCTAAAGTCGAACACCTCATCATGTTCGGCGATAAGATCAATGCCCGCATCCAGGCGAAGAAGGCCGGTATCCAGTACATCCCCGGCAGCGACGGCCCGGTCATGAATTATGCAGAAGTCGAAAAATTTGCCAAACAGGTCGGCTTCCCGATCATGCTGAAAGCTGTCAACGGCGGCGGTGGCCGCGGTATGCGTATGGTCGATCGCATGGCCGATCTCCGCGATGCCTACGACCGTGCTAAATCGGAAGCCAAATTGGCTTTTGGCAGCGATGAAATTTATTTGGAAAAATGCATTGTCAATCCGAAACACGTCGAAGTCCAGATCATGGGCGACGAACACGGCAATGTCATTCACCTCTTTGAACGCGACTGCTCCATCCAGCGCCGTCATCAGAAAGTTGTCGAAACGGCTCCGGCTTCGGCCCTGCCTATCGAACTGCGCCAGAAGATTTGCAACGCAGCCCTGAAATTGATGAAGAACGTCCATTACGTCAATGCCGGTACTGTCGAATTTCTGGTCACGCCGGACGGTGAATTTTACTTCATCGAAGTCAACCCGCGCGTACAGGTCGAACATACCGTCACGGAAATGATTACGGGCATCGACATCGTACAGACCCAGATCAAAGTCGCTGAAGGCTATGCCCTGGACAGCGATGAAATCGGCATCAAATCCCAGGACGACGTCCGTTGCCTGGGCGATGCCATCCAGTGCCGTATTACGACAGAAGACCCGATGAACAACTTCATGCCTGATTCGGGCAAGATCATGGTATACCGCAGCGGCGGCGGCTTCGGCGTCCGCCTCGACAGCGGCAATGCCTATACCGGCGCCATCATCACGCCGTACTACGATTCGCTGCTGGTCAAGACGACGACTTATGGCCTGACCCATAAAGAAGCCGCTCAGAAGATGCTCCGCGTCCTCAAGGAATTCCGTATCCGCGGCGTCAAGACCAACATCGGCTTCTTGATCAACGTCCTCAAGAGTCCGGAATTTATCGCTGGTACGTACAACGTCAACTTCATCGATGACCATCCGGAACTGTTCAACCTGCCCGTCGTCCAGGACCGTGGCACGAAGCTCCTCAAATATATCGGCGATACGACCATCAATGGCTATGCCGACGCCGGCCATCAGGATAAACCGGCTTTTGAAGCCTTGGAACTGCCGACACCTGTCGAAGGCGCTTATCCGGACGGGACGAAACAGAAATTCGACGCCATGGGACCGGAAAAATTCTCCCAGTGGATCAAGGAACAGCAGAAGGTCTTCTTCACCGATACGACCATGCGCGACGCCCATCAGTCCCTGTTCGCTACGCGCGTCCGTTCCATCGATATGCTCCGCGTCCTGGAAACGGCTTCCAAGAAACTTCCGAATCTCTTCTCCTATGAATGTTGGGGCGGCGCTACCTTCGACGTAGCTTATCGCTTCCTCTATGAAGACCCTTGGGTCCGCCTGCGCCAGATGCGCAAGAAAGCGCCGAACATCCTCTTGCAGATGCTCGTCCGCGGCGCCAATGCCGTCGGCTATACGAGCTATCCCGACAACGTCGTCAAGAACTTCATCGACTTGTCGGCCAAGAACGGCATCGACGTCTTCCGCGTCTTCGACAGCCTCAACAGCTTGGACAACATGTACGGCACCATCCAGGCCGTCCGGGAAAACAACAAACTGGCCGAAGTCGCCCTGTGCTACACGGGTGATATCCTCGACCCGTCCCGGGATAAATACGATTTGAAATACTACGTCAACATGGCGAAAGAATTGCAGAACGCCGGAGCCAACATCATCGCCATCAAGGATATGGCCGGCCTCTTGAAACCGGAAGCGGCATACCGCTTGGTATCGGCCTTGAAAGATGCCGTCGACCTGCCGATCCATCTCCATACCCATGACGGTTCGGGCAATGCCATCTGCACGTATAACCGCGCTATCGACGCCGGTGTCGACATCGTCGACGTCGCTTATTCCGCCTTTGCCGGCGGCACGAGCCAGCCGAGCATGAGCACCTTGTACTACGCCTTGAGCGGCAAGGACCGCCAGCCGGACCTCGACGTCGATGCCATGGAAGAAATGTCCCGTTACTGGGCTACGGTCCGTCCGTACTACAAAGGCGTCGACAAAGCCGATGCTTATCCGAATACGGAAGTCTACCAGCATGAAATGCCGGGCGGCCAGTTCTCCAACCTGCGCCAGCAGGCGAAAGCTGTCGGGCTCGGTGACCGCTGGAATGAAATCAAGAAGATGTACCATACGGTCAGCATGATGTTCGGCGACATCATCAAAGTTACGCCGTCGTCGAAAGTCGTCGGCGACATGGCCTTGTTCATGGTCCAGAACAACCTGACCGAACAGGACGTTTACGATAAAGGTGACGTCCTCGATTTCCCGCAGTCCGTCGTCGAATTTTTCGAAGGCCGCATCGGTATTCCTTACCAGGGCTTCCCGGAAAAACTCCAGAAGATCGTCCTGAAAGGCAAGAAACCCTTGACGGAACGCCCGGGCAAGAGCCTGGCTCCTGTCGATTTCGAAGCGATCCGCCAGAAACTGACCGATGCCGGCTATAAGCACGAAGATGAAGACATCAACGCCTACTGCCAGTATCCGAAAGTCTTCAAGGACTTCAACGAAACGGTCAAGAAATACGGCGATGTCAGCGTTCTCGATACGCCGACGTTCTTCTTCGGCATGAAGAAAAACGAAGAAGTCCACGTTGAAATCGAAGAAGGGAAGGACCTCATCATCACCCTCATCAACATCAGTGATCCTGATGACAGCGGCGTCCGCACCATTACCTTCATGTTCAACGGCGCCGAACGTGAAATCCAGGTCCAGGACAAGAGTGTCGACATGAAGACCGTCACCCGCCGCAAGGCCGATCCGGACAAAGCCGGCGATATCGGGGCTACCTTGTCCGGCTCTGTCGTCAAAGTCCTGGTCACCAAGGGCCAGAAAGTCAAGAAAGGCGAACCGTTAGTCGTTACGGAAGCCATGAAGATGGAAACGACCATTACGTCGCCTATCGACGGCACAGTCGGCGAAATCTATGCTACCAAAGGCCAGGCCATCATCAGTGGCGACTGCCTGTTGGAAGTACTGGAATAATGTTTGAAGTATGATGTTTGATGTTTGAAGTGATGGCTTTAAATTAGCCCCTTCTACATCAAACATCAAACTTTCAACGTCAAACTTAAAAAGGGCTTGTCGTGTACGACAAGCCCTTTTGCCATTCATTCACAAAGGAGTTTTCTCATCATGAAAATGGTAACGGTCTATTTATTAGGCAAGAAATTTTCGGTCCCTGAAGATCTGACGATCATGCGGGCCATGGAATATTCCGGCTTCCGCCTCGTCCGGGGCTGCGGCTGCCGCAGCGGGTTCTGCGGGGCCTGTGCCGTCGTCTACCGCCTGCAGGGCCAGACGGAGACCCATTCGGCCCTGGCCTGTCAGACGAAAGTCGAAGACGGCATGTGCGTCGGCCGCCTGGAATCGTTTCCCATCAAGAAGCGGGATTACGATATGGAAGACCTGCCCGTTGCCGGCAACGTCGTTGGCCAGCTCTATCCGGAAATCTACAACTGCATCCATTGCAATGCCTGTACGCGGAACTGCCCTCAAGGCATCCAGGTCATGAAATACATCGCCCTGGCCCAGCGCGGTGACTATGCCGGCTGTGCCAAGGAATCCTTCCGCTGTGTCTGCTGCAATATCTGTGCGGCCAGCTGTCCGGCCAAGATCAGTCACGGTGCCGTCGGCCTCCTGGCGCGGCGCCTCATGGGCAAGTACATCGCCAAGAAGAGCAAGCATCTGGAACAGCGCGTCCAGGCTATCGAGGAAGGCCAGTTCGCAGCCGACGTCCGGCATCTGATGGAAGCCGATGACGCCGAATTGCACCGCTTGTATGAATCGCGGGATATCGAGAAATAGGGGGACACTATGATCTATACAGAAGAAATGCGGGCTTCCCAGGCGCGGGTCGAAGCTACGCGGAATATCCGTTTGTCTGAAGAATTGCCGCGCTTCACGGCTGAAGAAAAGGGGGAACTCCTGCGCCAGTACCACCCGGATTACCATGAAGAAGGTTTTGCCGTCCTCACGGCGGGCCCGAACAAAGGCGATAAAGTGCCGAAAGAACTGGCAGCCCTCCTGCAGGGCAAGAGCCGCATGGATACGGCCGATGTCGACCTGGACCACATCCAGTTCGAGACGGACGTCTTGGTCATCGGCGGCGGCGGTGCCGGTGCCGCGGCGGCTATCGAAGCGGCCCGCCACGGCGCCCGGGTCCTCATGGCGACGAAACTGCGCCTGGGCGATGCCAATACGGGCATGGCTGAAGGCGGCATCCAGGCGGCGGACAAAGAAAACGATTCGCCGGCGGCCCATTATCTCGATGCCATCGGCGGAGGTCATTATAAGAATAAACCGGAACTCTTGGCCGAACTCGTCCTCCACGGGCCGGAAGCCATCCACTGGCTCAGTTCGCTGGGTGTCCTCTTTGACAAGGACAGCGACGGCTCCATGGTCACGACCCACGGCGGCGGCACGTCGCGCAAGCGCATGCATGCCTGCGGCGACTATACCGGTGCCGAAATCATGCGCGTCCTCCGCGATGAAGTGCGCAATGCCGGTGTCGACGTCGTCGAATATTCGCCGGCTGTCGAACTCCTCCTCGATGGGGAAGGGCAGGCGGCCGGTGCCGTCCTCTACGACTTCGATACGCACGAATACCACGTCGTCCGGGCCAAGAGCGTCATCATCGCCACGGGCGGTGCCGGGCGCCTCCATTATCAGGGCTTCCCCACGTCTAACCACTACGGCTCGACGGCAGACGGCCTGGTTATGGCCTATCGCGCCGGCGTGCCCCTCATCTATGCCGATGCCATTCAGTATCATCCGACCGGGGCGGCTTACCCGCCGCAGATCTACGGGGCCTTGGTGACGGAAAAGGTCCGCTCCCTGGGAGCCATGCTGGTCAATAAGAACGGCGAAGCCTTCCTCCATCCCTTGGAAACGCGTGATGTCGTAGCGGCAGCCATCATCCGCGAATGTCAGGAACGGGACAAGGGCATCTACGCCCTCCACGGTCCGGCTGTCTGGCTCGATACGCCCATGGTCGACCTCATCAATGGCGAAGGGACCATGGAAAAACGTCTGCCGGCCATGATCCATATGTACGAAAAATTCGGCATCGATATCCGCAAGCAGCCTATCCTGGTCTATCCGACCCTGCACTACCAGAACGGTGGTATCTGCATCGGTGCCAAGAGTGAAACGAAGATCCCCGGCCTCTATGCAGCTGGCGAGGACGTCGGCGGCATCCACGGGACGAACCGCCTCATGGGCAACAGCCTCCTGGACATCATCGTCTTCGGCCGCATTGCCGGCATGGAAGCGGCTTCTTACAGCCAGACGGCCCAGCCCGGCAAGGGGACCCTCGACCACGTCCGCCGTTTTGACCAGGAACGGGAAGCAGCGGGGATACACGACGATATCTTGTCGCCGAAGCTACTGCCCAATTACACCCACAACCGCGGCACGCGGGGCTAAGCCCGGCCTAGGCTTCGTGGAGCTGGCGGGCTTTGCGCTGGACGGCGAGGCTGATGAAGAGCAGCAGGGCGCCGGCGGCCAAGAAGACGTATTTCATGCCCAGGAAGGTGGCGATGACGCCGCCCAGGATGGGACCGCCCATGGCGCCGATCTGCTGGGCTGAGAACATGAGGCCGAAGACGCGGCCTTTGATGCTGGCACTGGTCTTTTCGGCTAAAATGGCGTTGATCGACGGATAGATACCGGAGAAGAAGAGGCCGATGGCGAACTGGCTGGCGGCAAAGGTGTACAGCGTGTCCGGGAGGGCCTGGACGAAGAAGAAAATCCCCGCCAGGACCAGGGACAATCGCAGGGCCTTGACGAAGCCGTGATGCTGGCCGAAGCGGCCCCACAGCGGCGCCGTGATGGCGCTGGAAAAACCGCTCATCGAGAAGATGAGGCCGGAAATGAAGACCAGGTTGTCCAAGTCGCCGGCCAGGTGGGAAATGTACGTCGTCAAGATGGGCTGGACGATGAGGATGACGACCTGGACCAGGGCGGCACTGACCAGCATCAGGCGGATGACGGGAATCTTCCAGAGACTGACCTTATCCCCTTCGCTGTCGGCGGCGCTGTCTGCGCCGGCTGTATCCGTCGGCGGTTCCTTGATGAAGAAGACCAGGACGATGAAGTTCAGGAACAGGGCGGCTGCGGCCAGGAAGAAGGACATGCGCATGCCGAAGACTTCGGCCAGGATACCGCCGAAGAGGGGGCCGATGATGCCGCCTGCCGTCAGGGCGCCCTGCATGATGCCCAGGCAGATGCCCAGTTTCTTCGGCGGCGCATAAATGGTCATGATGGCCAGTTCCATCGGCCACAGGCCCGAGGCGAAGCCCTGGAACATGCGCATGAAGGTCAGCTGCAGCGGCGACGTGACGATGCCGCCGAGGAAGTAGCTGATCGATAAGAGCAGGCTGGCCCGGATGGCCATGAGCCGCTTGCCCCGCCGGTCGGCCATGCGCCCCCAGATAGGTGCCATGACGGCGCTGACCAGGAAGGTCGATGAAAAGACGACGCCTGACCAGATATTGACGGAAGCGGCATCGACGCCTAATTCCCGGGTCAGATACATGGGCAGGAAGGGGATGAGCATGGTATAGCTCGAAGACATGAAGATGACATTGCAGGTTAGAATGGCTAAACAGAATTTCCAGTTCACATCGATCACCTTTCTCGTGTTCATTGTTAACGTGCTAACTTCTTATTATACGCCGCCTTTTTAGGGATTACAACTTGTCATGACAGAAGGGGAGCCTTATAATGAATAGTATCTATGTTGGAAAGGAAGGAACCTGAATTGGCCATTTACCTTGCAAAGCGCCTCCTCGGCGCCTGTGTCGTCTTATGGGCGATCATTACCATTACCTTTGGCCTCATGCACGCCATCCCGGGCGGTCCCTTTACCCAGGAAAAAAAGCTGCCGCCGGCCGTCATGGCGACCGTCGAAGCCCGATATCACCTCGACGAACCCTTGTGGTCCCAGTATGTCGACTACGTCCGCCATGCGGCCGTCCTCGATTTGGGCCCGTCTTATAAGTATCCCGGCAAGACCGTCAACGATATCATTGCCGAAACCTTCCCCGTGTCGGCTCAGCTGGGGATTATCAGCCTGCTCCTGGCCATCGGCGCCGGCGTCCTGGCCGGCATGGCGGCGGCCTGGTACAAGAATACCTGGATAGACTATGCCATGATGATCGGCGCCACGCTGGGCGTCTCCGTGCCCAGTTTCATCCTGGCGGCCGTCCTCATCCAGCTCTTCGCCTTTACCTGGCCCATCCTGCCGGCGGCGTTGTGGAAGGGGCCGGCTTACGTCATCCTGCCAGCCCTGGCCCTGGCAGCCCAGCCGACGGCCTTCATCATGCGCCTGACCCGGTCGAGCCTGCTCGATGCCCTGGGACAGGACTATATCCGCACGGCCCGGTCGCGGGGCATCGGCACGCGGTCCCTCATCTGCCGCCATGCTTTGCGCAACGCCCTGCTGCCCGTCGTCAGCTACATCGGCCCTTTGGCGGCGGCTCTCTTGACGGGGAGCTTCATCGTCGAGACGATCTTTGCCATTCCCGGCCTGGGGCGCCACTTCGTCACCAGTATCTATAACCGCGACTATACGGTCATTTTGGGCATTACGATTTTTTACAGTTTCCTCATTATGATGATGAATCTGCTCATCGATGTCATTTATCCGCTCTTGGACCCGCGGATTACCATAGATGGAAAGAAGGAGGGATGATGATGGATTTTACACCGCTTACGGCTGCGGACCGGACGGAACCGTATGTACCGCCGCAGACCCTGCGCGACCGGGGCTGGCGGCAGATGAAGAAGAACCGCCTGGCTTTATGGGGCCTGGCCATCGTCGTCATCATGAGCATCCTGGCCATTGCCGGTCCCTGGCTGGCACCGTATACTTATGCCGACCAGGATTTGACGGCTGCCAATGCCTGGCCGTCGGCTGCCCATTGGTTCGGCACCGATTCGTTGGGCCGGGATCTCCTGGTCCGCGTCCTCTATGGCGCCCGCATTTCCTTGTCCATCGGCCTCGTGGCCAGCTTGATCAACGTCTTCATCGGCGTCATCTACGGCGGCATTGCCGGCCTGGCTGGCGGTCGGACGGACCAGATCATGATGCACATCGTCGATATCCTCTATTCCATTCCCATGCTGCTCTATGTCATCTTGCTCATGGTCGTCTTTAAACCGGGCCTGCTCAATATCTACCTGGCCCTGGGCATTGCCTACTGGCTCAACATGGCCCGCATCGTCCGCGGCCAGATCCTCAGCCTGAAGCAGCAGGAATACGTCATGGCCGCCCGGTCCTGCGGGACGTCGACGTGGCACATCCTCTGCCGCCACATGATCCCTAACTGCGTCGGGCCGATCATCGTCACCCTGACCTTGTCCATTCCCGATGCCATTTTTACGGAAGCCTTTTTGAGCTTCATTGGCCTCGGCGTCTCGGCGCCCATGGCCAGCTGGGGTGTCCTGGCGTCTGAAGGTATCAACAGTATGCGTTCCTTCCCGTTCCAGCTCGTCTTTCCGGCCCTGGCCCTGTGCATTACCATGCTGGGCTTCATGTTCCTCGGCGACGGCCTGCGCGACGCCTTGGATCCGCAGAATCAGAAGGAGGGACGCTGATGCAAGCACTCTTAGAGGTTCGCCATTTAACCATTTCTTTCCATACCTACCGGGGCCTGCTGGAAGCCATCCATGACGTGTCGCTCACAGTCAATCCCGGCGAAACCGTCGGCATCGTCGGCGAGTCGGGCTGCGGCAAATCCGTCACATCCCAGGCGGCCATGAAATTGCTGCCGGCAGAAGCGACGGAATATACGAGCGGCCAGATTCTCTGGGATGGCCGCGACGTCATCCCCTTGTCGGAACAGAAGATGAACCACCTGCGCGGCCGCGACATGGCTATGATCTTCCAGGACCCCATGACGTCGCTCAATCCCGTCCTGACCATCGGGACCCAGCTCTGCGAGGGCATTGCCCTGCACCAGCACCTGGGGCGCAAAGCCTGCCAGGCCAAGGCCCTGGAACTGCTCAAAGCCGTCGGCCTGACGTCGCCGGAAAAGCGGCTCCACCAGTATCCCCATGAATTATCGGGCGGCATGCGCCAGCGCTGTCTCATCGCCATGGCCCTGTCCTGTTCGCCGCGGCTCCTCTTTGCCGACGAACCGACGACGGCCCTCGACGTGACGACCGAAGCCCAGGTCCTGGATGTCCTCAAGCGCCTCCAGGCCGAATTGGGCATGGCTGTCGTCCTCATTTCTCATAATCTCGGCGTCATCGCCCAGATGTGCCGCCGCATTTACGTCATGTATGCCGGCGTCGTCGTCGAAGAGGGGACGGCAGACGATATCTTTTATCGCCCGGCCCATCCCTATACGAAGGGCCTCTTGGCGTCTTTGCCGGATCCATCCCAGAAAGACAAGGCCCTGACCGGGATTCCCGGCCAGGCACCGGACTTATTCCACATGCCCCAGGGCTGCCGCTTCTATCCGCGCTGCCCCCGGGCCATGAAAGCCTGCATGGAAGCGGCCCCGCCGCGGGAAGAAGCCGGGCCGGGCCATTACTACCGGTGCTGGCTGGCCCGGGCCGCAGCGGCAAAGGAGGCATTGCCATGACCCTCATTGAAGCAAAACATATTAGCAAGGATTTCGTCGTCCAGCGGGACTGGCTGGGCCGGCCGAAAAAGGTCCTGACCGCCGTCCACGATTTGTCCCTGACCATCGGTGAAGGGGAGACGGTCGGCCTCGTCGGCGAATCGGGCTGCGGCAAGTCGACCTTCGCCCGGACTTTGCTGGGCTTATACGCCAAGACGGGCGGCACTATTTCTTATAAGGGGAAAGATGTCTCTGACGCCGCCGTCGGCCGCGATTATCGCCGCCATGTCCAGATGATTTTCCAGGACCCCTATGCTTCGCTGGACCCGCGCATGACCGTCGAAGATATCATCAGCGAGCCTTTGCGCAACTATCACCTCTGTGCCGATGACGGCCAGCGGCGCCAGCGCGTGGCGTCCTTACTGGAACAAGTCGACATGCGGCCTGAAGCGGCCCAGCGTTATCCCCATGAGTTCAGCGGCGGCCAGCGCCAGCGCATCGGCATTGCCCGGGCTCTGGCCGTCGATCCGGAATGTGTCTTTTGTGATGAACCCATTTCGGCCCTCGACGTATCCGTCCAGGTCCAGATCGTCAACATGATGCAGCGCCTGCAGCAGGAACGGGGCCTGTCCTATTTGTTCATCGCCCACGACCTGGCCATGGTCCATCACATGAGCCGCCGCATGGGCGTCATGTATTTAGGGCGCCTCGTCGAACTGGGGCCGGGCGACGCCGTCTTCCACGACCCGCTACATCCCTATACGCAGATGCTCATCGCCTCGGTGCCCCGGCCGGACCCGCATTACCGCCGCCGGACCATCGTCTGCGGTGAAGTGCCGAGCCCCCTCGATTTGCCGAAAGGCTGCGTCTTCCATCCGCGCTGTCCCTATGCCGATGAAGTCTGCCGCCTCGATGTGCCTCATTTCCGACAGGTTTCGGACGACCGTTTCGTCGCCTGTCACCATGCGAGAGGGGGCAGACGATGAAAAAGATATGTTTACTCCTGACCTGTCTGTTGGCGGCCGTCCTGTTCAGCGGCTGCGGCATCCAACATCCCGATACGGTCAGCTATGTCCTGGAGGCGGAACCGTCGCGGCTGGACCCGGCCATGACGACGGCTCTCGTCGAAAGCAATACGGAATTGCAGATTTTTGAAGGCCTGACCCGCCTCGATGATGACGATGTCCCTCAGCCGGCCCTGGCCGAAAGCTGGGACATTTCACCGGATGGCAAGACCTATACCTTCCACCTGCGTCCAGGCATCGAATGGAGCGATGGCACGCCGATTACGGCAGGCGACCTGGAATATTCCTGGAAGCGCGTCGTCGATCCCGACGTGGCTTCGGAAAATGCCTATATGCTCTTTTGCATCGACAAGGCCGAAGACTATTTCAACAAGAAAGCCTCAGCCGATGAAGTCGGCGTCAAAGCCGTCGATGACCAGACCCTGGTCGTCCATTTGAAAGAGCCGACGCCGTATTTTCTCAACCTGACGGCCTTCCATTGCTATTATCCCGTGCCGCGCCAGCTCGTCGAAGCCCAGCCCGATACGTGGGCTGCCGATGCCGACGGCATGATCTGCAATGGCCCTTATAAAATCGTATCCTGGAACCATTCCAGCGAAATCAAGCTGGTCAAGAACGACCGCTATTGGGATGCCGATTCGGTCATCCTGGACCACATCGACTTCCCCATCAGTGACTCCCAGGCGACGCGCCTGACCCTGGTCGAAAGCAATCAGGCCAATATGACTGTCGAACCGCCGCCGGCTGACCAGGAACGGCTGGAAAAGCTGGGCCTCTATAAAATCGCCCCTTATCTCGGTGCCTATTATTACGTCTTCAATGTCCAGAAAAAGCCCTTTGACGACGTCCGCGTCCGCAAAGCCTTTGCCCTGGCCGTCCAGCGGGAAAGCCTGATGAAGTACATCGTCCGCGGCGAAAAGGAAGCGGCTTATGCCTGGGTCCCGCCGGGACTGAAAGATAAGGCCACAGGCCGCGATTTCCGTAAGGAAGGGGGCAGCCTCATCAGCGAGGACCCGGCTAAAGCCCGGCAGTTCTTGAAAGAAGCCGGTTACGACGACTCGCATCCTCTGCCGGAAGTGACGCTCCTCTTCAACACCAATGAGATGCACAAGGCCGTCGCCGAAGCGTTGCAGGCCATGTGGAAAGAAAATCTCGGCGTCGACGTCCACATCACCAACCAGGAATCGAAAGTCTTCATGGCCACCCGTGCCCAAGGCGACTATCAGCTGGCCCGGGCTTCGTGGATCGCCGACTACATCGATCCCATGACCTTCCTCGACGTCTTTGCCGACGACGAAAATGACGCCCAGTATCACAACCCGGCCTACAACGCCCTCATCGCCAAGGCCAAAGCCAGCAACGATGAACGCCAGCGCATGGCCTATCTCCATGAAGCGGAACAGCTGCTCTTCGACGACTGCGTCATCATCCCCTTGTATTACACGACCCAGCCCTATGTAGCCCAGCCGTACATCAAAGGCTATCACTGGTCGCCGCTGGGACTGGTCGACTTCAAGAAAGCCTATATCGATGAAACAGAAAGGAAGTAGCCTTATGGAGTATACTTATGCAGCCCCCTTACAGCCTGGCGACACTATCGCCGTCGTCGCCCCGTCTTCGACCCTGGCCGGCGCCGATGTGACCAAGGGCCTCGTCTTTCTGCGCTCTCTCGGCTATGAATTGAAAATCGGGAAATCCGTATCCGCCTTTGACGGCTATCTGGCCGGCCCCGACAGGCTGCGGGCCGCCGATATCAACGACGCCTTTGCCGACGACACCGTCAAGGCCATCGTCTGCCTGCGCGGCGGCTACGGCGCGACGCGCATCCTGCCGCTTTTGGACTATGACCTCATTGCGGCGCACCCGAAACTGTTCGTCGGTTTCAGCGACATTACGGCCCTGCATACGGCCTTTCTCCAGCGCTGCGGCTTCTGTCCTATCCACGGGACGATGGTCATGTCCCTCGGACGCGATGCTTCGGAATATACGAAAGAACAGTTCGCCTATGGCCTGCAGCACCCCTATGAAGCGCGGGAATTGCCCTTGCCGCCGGATTGTTCCCCGAAAACGCTCGTTCCCGGTGCCGTCACGGGTCCCCTGGTCGGGGGTAATATGATGCTCCTGTCCGTCCTCATGGGCACGCCCTATGCCATCGACCCGCCGGCCGGGGCCATCCTCTGCTTGGAAGAAGTCGGTGAAGATGCCTATGCGCTAGACCGCATGCTCTGCCAGTTCGAGGAAGCGGGCCTCATCGACCGCGTCCGGGCCATTGCCTTTGGCGAATTTTATCACTGCGGCCCCGAAGAAAAGGCCCCTTACGAATGGACCGTCAAAGAAGTCCTGCGGGCTTATGCCAAGAAATGGGGCAAGCCAGCTGTCATGGACCTGCCTTTCGGCCACGGTGCCGACAACGCCTGGCTGCCCCTGGGGCAGAGGGCCGGCCTCGAAGCCCGGCTGGACGGCGTGCGCTTTACTTTACTGTAATTTGAATAGGAGAGGATTCCATGGAATATAAAGAATTGAAAGACCAGGCCTGCCACTATGTGGATGAATTGAAGCCGGTCATCTACGGCATTGCCGACGCCCTTCACGACCACCCGGAAACGGGCATGAACGAAGTCTTCGCTTCGACGACGCTGAAAAAAATCTTGCAGGACCACGGCTTTGCCATCGACAATCCCGTCGCCGATGCCTTTCCGACGGCCTTTCACGCTGTCTGCGGCAACGGTCCGTTCCAGATGGGCTTTTTGGCCGAATACGATGCCCTGCCGGAAATCGGCCATGGCTGCGGCCACAACCTCATCGCGGCCATGAGCGTCGGCGCAGCCCTGGCCTTTGCCAAAGCGGCCGGTACGAAGGCGACGGTCCATGTCTACGGCTGTCCGGCTGAAGAAACGGTGGGCAGCAAGGTCTATATGAGCGAACACGGCGTCTTCGACGGCCTGGAAGCGGCAGTCATCGTCCATCCCGGTACGGATCAGACGTATATCGGCGGCACGTCTTATGCGACGCACCCCCTGCAGTTCACCTTCCTCGGCAAGGCAGCCCACGTGGCCGATGCCACCTATCACGGCGTCAATGCCCTCGACGCCCTCGTCGATTTCTACGGCCGCCTGAAAGCCTATGAAAAGACCCTGACCGAACGCCATATCATCGGCGCCATCATCACCGAAGGCGGGACGGCTCCCAACATCGTCCCCAACCGGGCCGTCCTCAAAGCGACTATCCGGGCCTTGAAGGTGGAATACCTGGAAGACAAGATGCTGCCGGACATAAAAAAAATCGCCCGTGACGTCGCCGACGCACACGGAGCGAAAGTGGAAATGGTCCATTATGAACCGCTCTATAAAAATATGATCAATGACCCCAAGATGGACGTTTACTTTGCCGACGCCTTCAACCAGCTCTATGAAGAATTTGGCGTCCACGACGACGATTATGCCGAAGGCTCGACGGACGTAGGCAATGTCAGCCAGGTCACGCGGGTCAGCCAGCCGGAAATCTGCATCGGCTACGACATCAATGCCCATACCAAAGAATTTGCCCAAGCCGCGGGCAGCGACCTGGGCAAGATGCAGGCATTGACGGGCGCCAAGGCCATGGCCAGGGTCGCCCTCGATGTCATGGGAGAGAAGTACTGATTATTTCGTGCAGGTAAGGATAGCCTGTTCCAGGATGTCCAGGCCGGCATCGAGCTGGGCGTCGGTGACGACGAGGGGGCAGAGGAAGCGGATGACATTGTCGTAAATGCCGCAGTTTTCTATGATCAGGCCGTGCTGGGCAGCTTCCTTGATGACGGCTGTGACCAGTTCCGGATAGGGTTCCTTGCCGGCTTTGTCGTGGACAAATTCCAGGCCGAGCATAGCGCCTAAGCCGCGGTAATCGCCGATGACGTCGTATTTCTGTTTCCACTGTTCATAGCGGGCACAGACTTTTTTGCCGATTTCCAGGGCCCGGTCTGCCAAGTGGTCCCGTTCCATGATTTCAATGACTTTCAGAGCCGAAGCGCAGGCCAGAGCGTTGCCGCCGAAGGTACCGCCGATAACGCCGGCCGGGACGGATTCCATGATTTCTTCGCGGGCTACGACGGCGCCGAGGGGAACGCCGCCGCCGATGGATTTGGCCGTAGCGATGATGTCAGGCGGGCAGCCGGCTTCTTTCCAGTATTCCGTAGCCAGCATGCGGCCTGTACGGCACCAGCCGGTCTGGACTTCGTCGGCAATGAGCAGGATGCCGTTGTCGTCGCAGACTTTGCGCAGCGCTTTGATCCAGGGGATAGGAGCCGGGATGAAGCCGCCTTCACCCTGGAGCGGTTCGACGACGATGGCTGCGACGTATTCTGCCGGCGAGGAATACATAAAGACTTCCTTCAGGGAATCCATGTAAAATTCCAGGGCTTCGTCATCGCTCAGGCCTGCCGGTTTGCGGTAGAGATAAGGAAATTCAGCACGGTATACGCCGTCCGGGAAAGGCCCCATGCCGCGGGCGTAGGCTTTCTTAGCCGTCATGGCCATGGTCATGAGCGTGCGCCCGTGGAAGGCACCGGAGAAGACGATGATATTCGGCCGTTTCGTATAAGCTTTGGCGACTTTGACGGCGTTTTCGTCGGCTTCGGCGCCGCTGTTGATGAAGAAGGACCGTTTCTTTTCACCTCGGACCGGGGCGATGGCATTGAGCTTTTCCGCCAGGGCGACATAGCCTTCGTGGGTGACGATATTGGCCATGGCGTGGAAATAGTTACCGGCCTGGTCCTGGACGGCCTTGACGACTTCCGGCTGGGAATAGCCGATGTTCAGGACGCCGACGCCGCCGACCCAGTCGAGGAAATAGTTGCCGTCCACGTCTTCGAACATAGCGCCTTCACCGCGTTTGATGACCGTCGGATAGATGGTGCCGATGGCATCGGGAATGGCCTGACGGCGGCGGGCTAATACGGCAGCGGCTTTCGGGCCGGGAACCGTCTGGGTAACGATTTTCGGTAATTCATCTTTTAACATAATGTCTCCCCCTTATGACAATTAGAATGTAAAATCTTAGGCTAATTTGCTGATACTAAAGAATTTACATAGATAAACTTAAATGATACGTAAATTATACGTTTAATGATTAAAAACGGCAATGAGCCGGGGAACCAAAGTTAAAAGAGAGATACTGTGCTGGCAGCACAAGAAGAGTGGGGGGATGACCGATGTCTCTATCCATCGATCGGCTTTATAAACAGGATGAAAACAAATATAAACTGGAACTCCTGGCCGGCCGTCAGGGGCTGAGCCATGACGTCGCCTGGGTCCAGGTCATGGAAGATGCGGACTATGGTACTTTCTTGCGGCCCCATGCCTTCATCTTTACGACGGGCCTGGCCAGCCACGGCGACCCGCACTGGCTGGAGGCCTTCGTCGACGCCCTGCTGGCGGCCGATGCGGCAGGACTCGTGGTCAATACGGGGAAATATCTCCTGGCGTCGGACATTACGGACGCCTTGAAGGACCGCTGTGATGCGGCGGCTTTCCCGTTGTTTACCCTGCCCTGGGAAGTGCGGCTGGCAGACATTACCCAATCCTTCTTGTCGTCCCTCTTCTTGACCCACCGCGAAGAATACCGGGCCATTACGGCCTGGAAGGAATTTCTCTTCGGCGTCCAGGGCTCGTCGGTCCTGACGGAACTGGCCTTGACCGGATGGAAAGAAGAGGGGCCGTATACGGCCCTGGTCCTGGCCGGCGCCGATGCCGATGCGTCTTTTTTAGCCGATAGCAAGTCCTTTCTCAATGGCTTGGGTCAGCCGTACTTTATATTTCCTTATAAGGACACCGTCGTCCTGCTCCTGCAGGGAGAACTGCCAGCAGCTCTCGTTGCCTGGCTCAAAGGCCATGAACAGCTGGTGACGGGGCAGGGAGTGACGGCACCTGACTTAAAAGCCCTGCCGGACAGCTGCCGCCAGGGGCAGCAGGCCCTCATCTGGGGGCGCCTCCACCAGCAGTCCTGGTGCTATTTCGGGGCCCTCGGCGCTTATGCCCTCTTCTTTTCCCAGCCCGATGACCAGGTGCTGCACGTCCTTCATGACCGGGCCCTGGGAGCCTTACTGGCTTACGATGAAGGAAACCAGTCCAGCCTGTATGAAACGCTGGAAGCCTACCTCTGCCATGACGGCAGCCTGAAGGGAACAGCGGCCCAACTCTATACCCATCGCAATACCGTAGCCTATCGCATCCATAAGGCGGAAAAACTCATCCCTTATGACCTGAACGATTGGGAACAGCGATTCACGGTCTTCCTGGCCTGCCATATCCATCGTTATTTTGAAATTCTGAAAAATGACCATTGACTTTTGTCGGGAAAGATGGTACTATATAGAAACCAGCTGTACTGGAGCGGACGAAACGAATTAAAAAAGATTCAAATTAGTTCTTGACAAAGTGTTCACAGTTTGGTAAGATATACAAGTCGCCGCAATAAACGACGACAACGATGACCTTTGAAAACTGAACAATGAACTGAATGAACGCCAGAGTGCGAGGTTCTATTTCAATAGAACGTCAAACAATGAGTAATACCAATCAATAAACAAGAGCCAAACAGCTCTTCCATATATCATGGAGAGTTTGATCCTGGCTCAGGACGAACGCTGGCGGCGTGCTTAACAC
>ERZ772881.122-NODE-122-length-84874-cov-7.322628_pt1 | contig 84874 bp, 78 predicted proteins | sample MGYA00580581_ERZ772881 | MGnify/ENA primary metagenome ERZ772881 (study PRJEB29015, sample SAMEA2737668) | human gut metagenome | biome: human gut; feature: human-associated habitat; material: faeces | place: China | collected 2012 ...
CAAGGGCGTCCAGAGTTACCAGCGGGACATTTACGCCCGGTTCCTCTGTTTCGGCAACGGTGCGCTGACCTCGCTGTATGACCATTCGGACGGCTTTTTCCGCCGCCAGCTCATCCTGACCACCAAAGACAAGCCTGCCGACCGCACGGACGACCCCTTCCTTGTGGAGAAGATGTGCGCCGAGTTGGAGGGCATCCTGCTGTGGTGTCTGGAAGGGCTGCATCGGCTGGTGCAGAACGATTTCCGCTTCACGGTCAGCGAACGAGCCGCTGCCAACGTGGACACCATCAAACGCAGCAGCAACAATGTCATCGACTTCATGGAATCCGAGGGCTACTTCCGCTTCAAGGCGGACTACTCCATCAGTTCCAAGGAGTTCTACGACATTTATAAGCAGTGGTGCGAGGACAACGCCTGCCACAGCGTATCGGCGATCCGTTTCAGCGCAGAACTGCGCCAGAATGACCGCCGCTATAACCTTGAAGCCACCAACAACATCTATCTGCCCGGTGGCCGCAGGGTGCGGGGTTTTGTAGGCATCGAGCCGCTTGTCCACCCCTGCCCGTAAAAAGTGCATTTTTTCACGGAAGAAGTTCGTACAACCTGTACGGTCTGTACTTGTACGCACCTGTACGGCGAATTGAAGCAAATTAAAACGTGTTATCGTTTATATTTCACATTTCCGTACGCCGTACAGACCGTACAGGTTATTTGAAGTCCGTACAGATTTTTTGTACACCTCAAGAAGGAGCGTGATCTATGAAAGCCCAATACGGCATTTTAAGGTTCAAAAAGTACAAGGGGCCTGCCATCAGCCCCATCGAAGCCCACAACGAGCGCACCAAGGAGCAGTACGCCAGCAACCCGGATATCGACACGAGCCGGAGCCGCTACAACCTTCATCTGGTGCAGCCGCAGGGCAGGTACCGGGAAGAAGCCGACCGCATGATAGCCGCCGCCCACTGCCGTGTCCGCAAGGACAGCGTGCGGGTGGTGGAGGCTCTTGTCACCGCCAGCCCGGAGTTTTTCAAGGATAAGACCAACCGGGAGATCAGGGCGTACTTTGCGTACGCCCTGAAATTTTTGGAGGGCAGACAGCGCCCGGATACCTTTCTCTCTGCTGTTGTCCACATGGACGAGAAAACGCCCCACCTGCACCTCTGCTTTGTTCCCCTGACTGCTGACGGACGGCTGAGCGCCAAGGAGATCATCGGCAACCGCAAGAACCTTGTGAAGTGGCAGGACGAGTTCTGGCAGCACATGGTCAAGCAGTACCCGGAGCTGGAACGGGGTGAAAGCGCCAGCCAGACCGGGCGGGAGCACATCCCGCCCCGCATCTTCAAGGAGATGACCCAACTGACCAAGCAGAAGGAGCAGTTAGACGCCCTGCTGGTGGGCATCAATCCATTCAACGGCAAGAGCCGTGCGGCGGAGATCGGCAAGCTGCTGGACAGCTATATCCCGGCAGTGTCCAAAATGCGTACCGAGCTGAACCGCTATCAGGTCGCCTTTACGGAAACCGCCACCGAAAACGAAAAGCTGAAAGAGAAGAACAAGACGCTCTCTGCCTCGCTGGACAAAGCGAAGGAAGGGAGCGTCTTGAAGCGTCTGGAGGATGCCAAGCTGCGGCAGGACTATGAAGCCGCCCTGAAAACGCTGGACAGCATCCCGCCGGAGGTCATTCGATTTTATGAGAACCGCAGCACGCAGGAACCTGTGGTGCGCCACGATAAGTAAGGAGCAATGCCTATGTGTAATAAAATGTACGAGAATGTGAAATCTTCGGATTATACGAAAAAGTCCTTGCAGTCGGACTCCGATCCGGCTACAATGGAGGTGGTCACTCGAACCAATGCCGTCAAGTCTCCGACCAACAGCCCTAAAGCCCCGAAGCTGGTGTACACGGTGAAGGAGGTCGCACAGATGCTGGCCATCAGCCAGCGTGCCGCCTACAACCTGTGCAACAGCACCACCGAGTTCCGTGTCCTGCGGGCAGGCGGAAGCATCCGCATCCCGAAAGACAGCTTCGATGCGTGGCTCCACCGGGCAGCTTGATAAGGAGGCAAATCTATGGCATATATCACGAAACGCGGCAGCTCTTACAGTGTCCGCTACACCTATCAGGACGAGCACGGCAAGAGCTGCGACAAATGGGAGAGCTTTCCCACGAAAGAGGAGGCGGTCAAACGCCAGAAGCAGATCGAGCATGAGCTGGCGACCGGCAATTTCCTGATCCCGTCCACCGTGACGGTGGCAGAGTTCCTGATGGACTGGCTGCCCAAGCAGTGCAGCAAGCACAAGTGGGCACCCAAGACCTACCAATCCAATCTGGCGCTCATCCAGAACCTCATCATCCCCTATATCGGGGAGATGCAGATGCAGAAGCTGCGTCCCTACCACATCGAAGCCCTGTACGACACCCTGAGCAAGACCCCTTGCGGACAGTATGTGGGCGGCAAACGGCGAGACCTCTCGCCCAAGCAGCAGAAGCGCACCCTCTCCGGCACTACCCTCCATGAGGTCCACCAACTGCTGCACAATTCCTTTCTGCTGGCGGTGGAGTGGGGCATCCTCATCAAAAGCCCCGTCCCGGTGGAAGCGCCCAAAAAGACCACCCAAGAGCGCAGCATCTGGGAGGTGGAGGAGATGCGGGCAGCACTGGACAGCATGGAGGACCCCATCCTGCATCTGGCGGTGCACCTGACGCTGGTGGGTGCGCTGCGGGAAGGGGAGGTGGCAGGTCTGACCCCGGAGGACATCGACTTTGATGCTGCCAACGGCATGGGCACCTTCACCGTCAACCGTTCCATGCAGCGGGTGCAGAAGGACACGCTGGCGCAGGTGGACAAGGGCTGCATCCTCCACCTCCCTTTTACCCCGCCATGGCCAGCATATTCTCCATGAGAATGCCGTAGCCCTGGGTGGGGTCGTTCAGCAGGACATGGGTGACGGCGCCCACGATCCGTCCGTCCTGGAGGATGGGACTGCCGCTCACGGTTGATGTCAATATGGGACAACAAATAATTTTTTAAGAACTTTATTCGACTAATTCGCTTGTAAAATCGGAAAATTTCCACTCTATTTGAATTTTTTGCCTGTGGAAAACTAAAACTTCACAAACCAATTCCCGCATAAGAGCAGGGTCTAAAGCGCTTATTTCATGGTACGGAGAGAGGGCGGAGGTTTGTTGTTCTTCCTTTTTGGCGGTTTCCTCCTCCGCGCAGAGCAGTTCCCAATCATTTTCCAACTGGGCAAGCTGCCGCTTTTTCTCGTTCTGCGCACAGAGAAGGCTTTCCCGTTTTTCTGTAAAAGACTCTTTTGATAGCCGGCCGCCGACATGCGCTTCGTAAAGAGACATAAGCTCCTCCTGCTTGCGGTGGATCTCAGCTTGGACTCTCTGCATCCTCGCATTGATGGCGCGGCGCTTGGAGGCGTGACTCTCAAATTGACGCTGGAAGGTCTCAAGACGGGCATCCCGCAGCTGGCACTGCATATTGATCGCACGGATCAGAATGGCTTGTAAGTCGGCGTCGGAGATACAAACTTCGGCACAGCCGCTTTCCGGTACATAGCGTGCCGATGCACAGCGCCAGTTCTTGTTGGAGGATTTGCCCTTCACCAGATGGTTTCCGCAGCAGCCGCAGACGAGATAGGGTTGCAGCAGGCTTGGCGTGTTTCCTGTCGGCGTTTTCGGTGCCGTTTTCTGTACGGTGCTGCGGGCAAGAAAATATAGCTCCCGTGACACGATGGGCTCGTGCGTATGGGGGATGATAGGGCGCTCCGCTTCGGTGAGCAGCTTCGTGCGGTTGCTGCCGACCTTGACCACATGGGATTTGAACGCCTCCGTATCGCCGGTGTAGATGCGGTTTTGGAGAATATTCCGGACGGATTCGTATGTCCAGAACTTCCGTACCTTGTAGCGGCCCCGGACTTTCGCCAGATAGGAGGAAGGCGTCTCGGTGCCGGACGCATTCAGCCGCCGTGCGATCTGCGTGATGCTGATGCCCTGCGAGGCCCACTGAAATATTTGTCTGACGACGTCAGCGGCAGGCGGATCAACTACGATAGTGTTCTTCTGCTCACCTTTTTGATAGCCGTAAGGCACCGCGCCGAAAGCATATTCGCCATTCAGCTTCTTGCGGTCTGTTACGCTTTTAATCTTGCGGGACAGGTCACGGCTGTATAGCTGATTCAGCAGATTGGTGATGCCCAGCTCCAGACCGCCGGTGGATTCGCCATAGGCGGCGCTGTCAAAGTGGTCGTTGATGGAGATAAAACGGACGCCATACGCCGGAAACACAAACTCCAGATAGTGGCCGCTCTCCAGAAAGCTTCTGGAAAAACGGGAGAGGTCACGCACAATGACAGTCTTGACGCTTCCAGACTTTACCAGCGACAGCAGCCGCTGCATACCGGGACGGTTCATATTGGTGCCGGTGTAGCCATCGTCTACGATCTCCTCAACGGCTCCCTCCAGATTGGGGTTGGATGCGAGGAAGTTCCGTACACAAAGGCGCTGTGCGGAGATACTGAAGCTCTCCGTGGCATTTCCATGTGCGACGTCGCCATCCTCCGAAGAAAGGCGGTAGTAGCAGATCATAAGATCGGAAGTCACTTTATCCACAGCAAACAGCCTCCTTCGCCAGTGGGTGATAGGGGCGCAAGGCGGCGAAGGGGTCGGCGTAGTTGAGCTGGATCGTGATACTGCGATCCTCGTGAATAGAGATGCGCTCCACAAGCGTATCAAGAAGCTCCCTTGTTATGGCCGGAAGCCGTTGGTATTCCTGCATGGCGCGTGCCCACGCCTGCGCGGTGGATAAGCCCTTCTGTATCTGCTCGATCCGCGCCTTTTGCGCAGCTTCCGCCGCGAGAATGCGATTGAGCTCTGCTTGGTATTTCTCTTTTGCATAGAGAAATTCCTCGCGGCCGATCAGCCCGGTGGACAGGTCATGAATCAGCATATCCAGCTTCCGGTCAAGGCCCTGCCGCTGGAGCCGCAGGCTTGTGGCGGTATTTTGCTTTTCCTGCTTTGCCTGTGTCAGTTCGGCGGAGTGGTCGATCTCATGGATCAGCCGCTCTACATCAATGGTCAATACCAACTGCTGGTCTAAAACGTCGGTGACAGCGGCAAGCAGTCGCTCGTGGCGGATGTAGTGGCTGGCACAGACGGTGTGCGCGGAGTAGCGGTAGCGGTTGCAGTCATAGAACAGCCGGCTGGGGGAGTGTGCGCCGTGCCGGGCGCAGCCCTTGCCAGCCCCCATGGGACTGCCGCACTCCGCACAAAACAGCTTACCACGGAAAAGATCGGCCTGCACATCGCCAACATCGGCACATGTGCGATAGGCGGCACGGGACGCAAGAGCCTCTTGGTTGACCTGCTGCACCGCGTCAAACAGCTCTTTGCTGATGATCGGCGGATGTGCGTTTGGAATGACCGTCCATTGCTCAGTGGGCTGACGTCTCTTTTTCTCGTTCAAATGGTTTCGGGATACTTTCCCATAGGTGCGGTTGCCGATATAGACGTCGCTGCCGACGATCTTGCGGATAGTCGCCCTGCTCCACAGTGCGTCACGGTATGCCGCAGAGCTGTTCATTCCACGCAGATAACGCAGCTGGGCGGGGGATGGGATATGTTCCTGATTCAGCTGTTTTGCGATGGCGTTGAAGCTGACACCCTCGGAACGCAGGGCAAAGATACGCCGGACGACCGGAGCGGTGTCCTCATCAATGTCATAAGACGCGGCAGCGGCGTTCCGGAGATAGCCGTAAGGAATGCTGCCGGACGAAGGCAGATAGGTGCCGCTGCGCATTTGCGCGTGGATGCTGCTGCGGATTTTTCTGGAGATATCCTTGGCGTAGTTCTCGTTCATGACCATTTTCAGCGGCATGGTGAGGGACGCGGCAGCGCCTGCATCCTGCACGAGACTGTCATAGTTGTCATTGACGCTGATAAGGCGCACGTTCATGGCGGGGAATATCTGCTCCACCAGTTCGCTGGTCTCGACGAAATGACGTCCCAAGCGGGAGATGTCCTTGATGATAATGCAGTTTATCTTGCCGCTCCGCACATCCGCGATCATCTGATGAAAGGCCGGACGATTGTAGTTCATGCCGGTATAGCCATTGTCAGCGTACCGCTCGACAATTTGGATGTCGGGGCACTCCGCAAGGAAAGCGTCGGCGATTTTCGCTTGGTTGCCGATGGAATTGCTCTCGGTGTCGTCGCCGTCCTCCACGGATAACCGGCCATACTGTCCGGCCAGATAGTGAGCTGAAGCCTCCGGCAGAGGTTGAGCCGACAGATATTTGCTTTTTCGTGCCATGCTTACCCTACCTCCTTCGCCGCTGCTGCGATCATCTGCTGGTAGGACGCCAGCTCATCGGCGTAGTTGAACTGTATCGTGATCTGCTTGCCCTCGGATACCGTGATCCTGCGAATCAATCCGGCCACCATTTCACGGGTGAGCTTGTCAATTTTCCTGAATTTGGTATATTCGGTGACCCAGTTCCGGGTGTCTGCCGCCCCCTCCTCCAAGACTTGCCGCCGCTCGTGCAGACTGGCGAGAGCCACCTGTAATGCGTCGATCCGCTGCGTATAGCGCTGCCGCATCATGTCATACTCCGCGCGGGAGATCAGATCATCGTGAAAAGCCTCCAACAAGCGCATACGATATTCCTTCTGCTCGGTGATCTGTTTTTCCTTTTCCTCTATGGTCATATCCAACTGTCGGTGTTTAGCGGCTTGGATGCTCTTTTGACCGATCTCGTGAATTAACTGGTCAATGTCGACTACCATCTCAATTTGCTTCTGGATGGCCCGCAGCACCACTTGCTCTAAAGCAGTCTGCGAAATGGAGTGACTGCTGCACAGTTTAGAGCGCTTATGCGTGGAGCAGACGTAGTAATAAAACGTGCGGTTGCCCCGCTTTACGCTGCGCCTGCACATAGCGCGGCCGCAATCGGCGCAGTACAGCATTCCGGCCAGGGGCTTCACCACATCCTCAGAAGGAGATGTGCGGGTATCCAGTGACAGCAGGTGCTGCACCGAAGTGAACAGCTCCTCGCTGATAATGGGCGCGTGGTTTTTCTCCACAATGCACCAATCCTCTTTGCTGCGCAGCTTCATCTGCTTGATCTTATAGTTGGGTGTTCCGCGCTTGCCCTGCACCAGCGTCCCGATATAGATGGGATTTTCCAGAATAGCCCGCACCGCGACAGGTGACCATGCGTTATTATCACCGACTGCCTGAAAGCCGGACTGATATTTCAACCCCTGTTGCTGCTTATATGCCGCCGGCGGCAGAACGCCCTCCGAGGAGAGATAGTTGGCGATGGCCTGCTGGCTGTAGCCCTCCATTTTCAGTTGGAAGATGGTGCGGACCACCATAGCGGCATATTCGTCAATAATGAGCTTATGCTTGTCAGCAGGGTCTTTCAGATAGCCATAACAGGCAAAGGCGCCGAGAAATTCTCCCGCCTTGCGCTGGACACGGAACTGCGCCCGCAGCTTCTGGGAAAGGCTGCGGCAGTACGCCTCGTTCATGATGTTCTTGATAGGGATGGAAATATCATCGCACAGCGGCGTGTGTTCACTGTCCAGATCATCATTGACGGAGATAAACCGGATGCCCATATCCGGGAAAACGGTTTCCAGATACTTGCCGGTCTCGATATATTCACGGCCAAGGCGGGACAGGTCTTTTACAATAACGCAGTTCGCCTTCTTTTCACGGATGGCATCCATAACGCCCTGAAAGCCGGGGCGGTCATAGTTGGTGCCAGTATAACCGTCGTCTACCCGCTCCCCCACCAACGTGATCTCTGGATGTCGTTGCACAAACTCGTGGATCAGCTTCCGCTGGTTGTCGATGCTCTCACTCTCATAGCGTTTGCCCAGCTTTGACAGGCGGAGATAGGAGATGCCATACCAATGCTGTCCGGAGAGTTCTTCGGTTTGTGGGCAAAAAAATGCAGCCATAAAACGTACCTCCTAAAAATTCAGGAAAGCGGTTTCTGGCTGTCATTGCTGGGTGGCAACATTATTTTCACTGACGGGTCTATTATGCTTTCCCACTTTGCTTTTGTCAACTGGGAAACGTTGGAGGATCAGGACAGGCTGCACGCATAGGCTCGCAGGCGGTCTTGCAGGCTCACATCAGTATTGGAGTACGCAAGCTTTACCACAATGCCGTTGTCCGTATAGCAATACGGGTCGCCTACCTGCTCTACATACTGCTTGATGCGTTCGGCACAGGAGGCGGAGGTGTCGATACTTACGCAGGCGATATCCCGCGGCGTTGTATGGGCGGTATGGCTGGTGCTCGGACGGTTCGCTTCCATGAAGATTCCTCTTTTCTAATGGTGTTATCGGTAGTATTGCCAGATCTCGGTGTTTTATGAAAATGCTGATAAAAGAGCAACGCCTCCCAGCGTGATGCCGGGAAGCGTTGTCTATGATTCTGTATTCTAAAGAATACCAGCTTCAAGATGCCCTTTCAAGGTAAGACTTGGTGAACAATAGGTGAAGCCTTCCTGAAGAAGATAGGAACGCCAAGGATTTACCGCTGCAGATCGGCAGTCAGCGCATACATTTCCGCCAGCTCCTCGACCGCCTGATTGCGGATCTTATACAGGGTTCTCGTTGTGATTTGGGTTTTAGCGCTGATCTGCTGCCATGTGTGGCCCTCGAAGTAGGCGAGTCGAATGACCTCGGCCTGCCGCGGTTCCAGAAGTGCCACATAGTGCTCCAGACGGTTGATCTCCTGCTCCAGAGGTACAAGGCGGCTGACCAGATCGTGTGTCAAAGCGGCATTTGCCTCATCCGCCGCACTCTGGAAGTTCATGGCGATGTAAAGCGTCTTGTTGGATACGCTGCCAGAGGGCCGACCCTCGCCATCACTCTTGGCGAAGTTCATGGCCTCGATCATTTCATCCGGTGTCACTCTGGTCGGATGCTCCAGCTCGTAGCGGAGCTGCTCAATCTTGCGCTTGGTGGCGCGGTAGTTCTGCAAAAAGGTCATAACTAGATTTTCCGTATTTTCTTTCATGTGTAATCACCGTCCTAATTGTATTTAATATTTCATATTGACTTCGATATAGGCGGATTCCGGCAACGGTGAATGACTTGAAATACATAGTTTTGTGTGACTAGTAAGCAAATGGAAACAAAAAAAGCAGCTACATCGAAAATCTTTTCCAGACGAGATAAGACATGTGTTTTTCCCTATTGTATTTATATGATAAATAATATAAATATGTTGTTATCCAAGCGGTTCTGACAAAATATGACATTTGTCAGATGTGCTATATATAGGACATAAAGTAAAAAAGCAAAAGATGTATAATAAAAATGCTTTTGCTTGAATGCAGCGAAATTTGTTATCGAAAATCCCCTCAAATGCAGCGGTAAAAATATCAGTAAGGAGGCAGCAATGCTATTTTACATTGATTATCTCGATCATATTACTAGTAGGGCAGTATCGGCTAAAATGCTTGCATTACGATTAAGGTATGATTTGCTGATTTTTGCTGATGATACGATGTGTATGTCTGTTCCATCATGTGTAAAGCTAAAAGAAACCACAGATTTGCTAATGGATTTGGATGACTTTTGGAGTGCGGGAAAGATCTGCTTGCAACTGGATAAGAAGCACCGCAAGGATCCTATGCGGTATTTTGCCAACAGAAAAAAAGTCTTAGAAAAAGGAATGCCGGAGGAGATGCTTGTAAGGCATTTTGAATATGTTGCATATGAAAGTAGTCGTGTAGGAGATTTTTTTAACCTTTATATTCCCGAAGTAGTAAAAAATCCAAAACGCACATTATACATAGGGAAAGAACACGATACCGATCTGCTTTTTAGAACAGCGTCCGCAAAAATCTTTTCCAAGCATTGTGATACAGTTTGCTCTATACTTGATACAAAACGTGCAATAGAATTTGCAGGAATTGCAAACCGAGTTCAGACGTACGCATTTGATAAGTCACTCTTATTTCAGCGAGGGGTTATTGAGGATGCCATCAATGATGAATATAGGCCGCGAAAAAATGAAAAGGCCATTGTAGCCACACTGTTGGATAGGGCATTTGCGTTGGCAAATGCCCAAACGAGCAAGGCAGCACCACTGTCATTAGTGACAAATCAATTAACTGGGCGATGGTTGATGCATCTCCTTTTTAAAACGTATCGCCAATTATATAATTTGATTGCTCAATTGGATTGGCATGAAGTGTTTGCACTAAGCCATAATACAGATTGGCGGAGATTTATCGAAACAATAAATGCTTATATCTACTTAATTCAAGATTCTACACTGAAAAAGTACGATATACCCATAGAGTATTGTATTAATAAACTATCGAGTGACATGTTCCGGTTTTCACTGATAATACATATTAAAAATAGCGCTATTGACGCAGTGGAAAGTAAGTTGTTTGAGCAAGGAGTATATTCTAATGCTCAGGATATGCAAGAAATTTTGACGCTGTGTGCGGATACGTACTGCGGGAAGTATGCATCTCTACTAACTGCGTTGAGAGCGATAGATTATTATGCAAACCGTATTGCGAAACAACTCTCTGAGGGCATAAGATATGACTATTTGCAAGTTGATGCAGATATGCAGAAAAGAAAAGGGTATCAAGTTTTAGAATAACGAATAATCATGTTAATGTGTTCATGCTAAAGAGTGTGCTCTGATAAGCAAAGCGGGTGCGCAGAGAACGCCGTCTCTGTGCACCCGCCTCATTTATGCAGCCCTCTTCGCCCGAATTGCTTGGGCGCGGAAGGACAGTTCCTGCGATAAGAGCTTCAGGGTGGCGAAATCATCGTCCAGCCCATCCAGCTCACGGCGCAGCACGTCTTCATAGTGCTGCTTCTTTCCCTCCAAACTCTGGATCTTCAGCACCCAACGGTCCATGACGCTGGGGCTCTGGCAGCCGCTCTTGATGAAATAGTCGGCGCGTTCCTGATACTCCGAGATCTCTTTCTTTACGGCGGAGTAAAACTCCTCCGTCATTTTTTGACGCTGCTTGGCGTCGTCGATGATGTAGATGGAGTTCGCCATCAGGTGCGTCTGATTGCGGCTGAGCCGGCTAAGCTCAGCGACAAAGTCCTCGAAAATATCTACTTTTTCCATATTATGCCGCGGCACAAAGTAGAGATGTCCGTTGACACTGAGCTTGGTAGATTCCAGTATACGAAGGAAATTCACACAGATGGTCTCCACCTGCCTTCGGTTGGCGCAGCGCTGGTACAGCTCAAACAGCTCCTCCGCCCTACGGCAATAGGCCATGGCGTCGATCTGGCTGTCATAGGCCAGATTGTCATAGCTGAAGATCTGGCTGTCCTTATCATAGCTGATGTTGGCCAGCTTCTCATATTGGTTGGTTTCCTGGTGCATGGTCTCCTTTACCAGCTCACGGGAAATAACGCTGTCGGAGATACGCCGGTTATCCCGGCAATAGATTTGATAAATACGGCGCTCACCGTATTCCTCGCTGATGATCCTGTCCCGCACATCGCCGGTGGCGCTGCGGAAAGCGTCGGACACCGACAGGCGGTTGCCGCCTGCGTAGGGGATGTTCATATCGACACAGAGCTGGCGCAGATCATCCTTATCCACTAAAACACTGGGCAGAGAGAAATACAGCAGCTTTCCCAGCATATTCTGACTATCGCCGGATGCGGCGGCAGTCATGTTTTCAAATTTGAGTTCTGTCATATAGCATATCCTCCTCATTGTGCCGCGATGCGGCTGAGATAGTAGTCGTCGATCCCCTTATACGCCGGATTCCAGACGTATTTGGAGTAGCGTATGCCACGGATGCTCTGCACTTCCCGACGGATGGCCTGTATGGCACGCCGCACCTGCGGATTGGTCATCTGATCCATGTCCATTGCCTCCACCACCTCGGTCACGCCAAGGCTTATCAGCGTATCTTTCAGCCCGTGGAGGGCAAAGACACCGCCGATGCAGACGAACAGGGTGTCGTTGTCCAGATAGCTGGCCACGTCGCCTTTCAACGGCCCCTCCGTGATATAGACGCGTTTGCTGGCGGTGCTGCCGGTGACGTGCGTCCACGAATAGCTGCGTGTCCCATTGGGTGCATTGCGGCTGGAGAGCCAGCGATACTTCCGACCCGGTTCACCTTCGTCGAGCCGTATCTTCATACCCTGTATCAGACCGTCCTTATCACGGACAGGGATCAGAAAACCGTTTGGTCCGGACAGCGTCCATTCCCCATAGCTGGTACGGAAGCCAGGAATGCCTTGCAGGTCATGCCCGGTACCCCGCAGCAGCGAGGCCAGCAGCTTTCGGCCTTCCGGTGTCTGCGGCATACTGCGATATTGGTTTTGGTCGATGCGGTCGTCGGAAAGGCCGCGTTCACGCAGGTTTTCCCGATGCCCTGCCGAAAGTGTCAGAAGTGAGAGCATATCCGTATATACCTCATGCCGCTGTGCCAATGGTTTTGGCTGCGGCTCTGTATTTTGGGAGCTGGGCTGTTGGGGCATGGGGTACACGTTGCCGCCCCGGCTCAGCTCCATATATGCCTCTTTGTTGGTCAGACCGTGCAGCCGGGCATACAGCGAAACACTGTTGCCGGACGCGCCGCACAGGTTGCAGCGGTATTGGTCTGTATCCACATTGAGGCTCAGATGGTATTTCCCCTTACCGTGGTCACCGCAGAAGGGGCAGCTTGCCTCGACCTCCCGACGCCGAAGCGTCGAGGGGTCAAGGACAAGCCCGCACCGTCTGGCTGTGTCTACGATGGGGATCTTTTCATAGGCACGAGCCAGAGGGCACACCTCCTTCCCGTGCCGCTTATGCGGCGGTGGGCATCGCGGGCAGGATCGGCTTCACCGGCCTGACGGACAGCTCCGCCTTGCTGACACATTTTGCCATGATGACCTGTCCCGTGGGGCGCACATTGGCGAGATCGTCCACCGACTCCATGTTATCCACGAACTGCGGATAGTTCCTGCCGGTGAGCCGCTTCATCAGCTCCGACACCTCCATGCCTGCACGGATCTTCTCCGAGAGGGAAAGCCAGTCATAGCGCCGCCCGTTATAGGTGAACTTGAAGGCGTCCTTGACCTCGCCGGTGGATTTCACCACATCGTAGAGCGAAATCTCCACACGGTTCATCTTCAAGGCGGAGAAGGTCATCTCTGCCCGCTTGCTGATGTACTGCGCCAGATATTGCAGTTCCAGCTTACACTGTTCGATCTCCGCACGGGCCGCTTTTAATTGGCTGTCCAGATCACCGGCTGCGGGTGTGGCTTTCTCAATGGCTGCAATGTCCGCACGAACCTGCCGCAATTCCTCACGGCAGGCAAATATACGGTCATATTCCTCCTGAGAGAGCGCGCCGAACTCCAGCTCCGCCGCCAGCGCCTGCATCCGCTCCTGAAGCTGCTGTGCCTCGGGACGGGTTGCATCCGGTTCAGCGGCTTCCTTTGCCTCCTGCAAGGTTTCTTCCAATTTGGCAATATCGTCCTTCTGGAATTGCAGGAACGTATCCCGGGCTTTTTTCTCAAGGGCTTGCAGCTCCTCCAGCTTGGCACGCTCTGCCTGCCCTTCCTCTACGATCTGCTTGATAGATGTCCGAAAAGCATTCTGCATCGCGGGCAGTTCGTCCGCCGTTACGGCGCGGCGGCAGGTGGGGCATTGATAGCCGGGCTTGAGCTGGCTGCACTGCTCCTTTTCCTGCTGATATTGGCTGCCCAACTGACGTATCCTGGCGTTGACCTGCGCGGTGGCCTCCGCATACTTAGGCGTGTAGACCGCCGCTCTTCGAGCGGTCAACTCCTGCGTCAACGCAAGGATGCATTCATCCGAAGCTGCAGGTATTTGCCGTTGATTTGCCAAATCACTATAACGGGCACTGAGGTCTGCCAGTTCATCGTTCAGCGCGGCAATATCCACGCCGGCAAACTGCTTACTTTTCAGCGACTGCTCCTCGTTCTGAAGGGCATTCTCCTTTTCCCGCAGCTCCCGCAGGGCGGTTTTGCTGCTTTGCTGCTGGGCGGTGGTCATGTCCTGCTGCCCGGTGAGGTACAGGATGTTGTTCTCCAGTTCTCGAAGGGTCTCCCGCAGCTTCCGGCTCTCCACCTCCGGCGAGAGCAGCGGCTCATCCCGCAGGGCTTCCACGGCGGGGCCTGCCATCTGCGCCAGAATGTCCTCCTTGCTGAGTGCGGGCAGATACCGTTGGAGAAGGTTCTTGCCATCGTTGCCCAGTTCCTCGATAAAGTACAGCGGATTGAAGATGGACAGGAACACGTCCCGTTCTCCGAAAAGGTCGGTGAGATCCACCTGCCGCACCTCGCAGCCATCATAGGTGATGGTCATACGGTTGTTCTTACGGGCGCGGGACAGCTCATGGAGCGTTCCGTTTTCATCCACAAACCGCACACGAATGAACAGATCCGGATTATCCTCGCTGTGGAGCCGGTCAATGCGGTGCTCTCCGAAGAAGGGCAGACCGGTAACAGCAAAGGCGATGGCGTCCGCGATGCTGCTCTTGCCGCGTCCGTTGCCGCCCGTAATGACGGTGGGATCGCCAAAGGTCAGGTCGGTGGGCTGACTGTAGGACTTGAAGCCCTCCATGTGCAGTGCCGTGATCCGGAACGATTTGAGTTTTTCCATCAAAAGCTCTCCTTTCTCATGCGGCTTCCTTCTGCTGAATGACCTCAAAGCTGTCCAGCAGAAAGAAAACCACATTGTCTTTTTTTACCATGCGTTTTTCCACATGGTATAGCTTCGCGCCCTTTTGCAGCTCAGGGTGATTCCCCATAGCGTATGCGTAACAGCGTTTGCCCTCCGGGGCTTCCAGAATAAGCTGCGCGGTCGTTCCCGCGGCCTTGGCCTCCAGTACGGTGTACTCGCAGGCAGGAAACGGAACAACGGTCGTGTCCTCCTGTGGCTTGGGCGGCTCTTGCTTCGCCGTGGACTTTGCTGTGGGGGCAGGGGCCTGTTCCTCCGCGCGCAGGGCGGGGATCAGCAGGGACTGGATGCCGCAGGCTTTCGCCGGCGTCAGACCGAGACTTTTTAACGTCTCCAGATACCGGGCATCCAGCTTACCGCGCTCTGCGGGCTTGATGATGAAGCTCTTGCCCTTCTTCTCCACATTGACCCAAACGGTGTCCATGCTGTAGAGCACACGGCCAATGCCCCACTGGTTGGCGGCACGCTTCATGGAGTCAGATAATCCGCCCTTGATGGGTTCGATATCCGAGTCCTCGGCGCCGTCCCATTTGGTGATCCAGCCGCGTTCCTCGAAATAGAGGGAAATGCCGCAAAGCTGCGACTCCCGTTTGCCTGTACTGTGCCACGGCTTGAACTCGTTATGCCAGCGGTCAGGCCCCATAACGTCGTCCAGACGGTTCTGGATCGCACGGTTGGTCACATAGGGTACGGCGATGCCCTGCATCCGGTCCTCATAGGCGATTTGCAGCCGCCATTCCAGATCCTCCGCCGCAAAGGGCGCAGCCAGCCGTGACAACAATTCTCTGGGATCGTTCATTTGCTACCTCCCATTGATGAAATCAGAAAGTTTTTTGCCGCTTTCTACCAGTACATCCGTGTAATAGTAGGCGGGTTCCTTGTCCTTCAGGTGCTCCAGCAGTTCCCTGTGAGACATATGCAGCCTGTTATGGCTTTCCTTGAAAAAATCGTCGTTGTTGGGAATGCCCAGCAGAAAGCGTGGGAACTTCGACAACTGTGTCTGGCTCTTGAAATGCGGCAGCACATTGTTGCCCACGCAGACACGCAGATCGTCATAAACATTGGAGAAAGGATAGTGATACATTTTCGTATCCCCCGTTGGCGGCTCATCCGCCACAACGCCCATAGAGCAATCTACCGCACGGCCATCCCGTAGGGTTCGTATGCCGAACACCATGCGCGGGATGGGAAAATCCGGGTACTCGGTATCGCCATAGGAGATGTCGGCTCGAAGCTCCGGGTTCCAGAGCACAAAGTATTTGTCCTCGCCGCAGAAGCTGACCTGAAGGCAATTTGGCGGCAGCAATCCGCTCCGCAGGAAGTGTTCCTGGTCAAAGCTGCCATAGATGGTGTTGTAAAAATCCAGCGGCGATATTTCCTTATAGCTGACCACACCGTTTTTCTTGTGCTCCTCTACGATAAATCTGCCGCTTTCGGGCGAGACGCGCAAAAGGATCTCGCCACTGTAATCCCGGTTTACGGCTGTTTCCATACTTACGCAGCCACCTCCATTTCCTGCTCCGCAGCGGTCACCGCTGCCAGCTCTGCTTTCATGCGGTCGATCTCCGCGCCGATGTAGGCCATCAGGTCGATGATGGAATTGGCGAACTCAATGGGGTCATAGTAGTCAGGCGGCGGCCAAAGATAGATCACACACCCGGCCTCGCACGGCACGATTTTGAAATCGTACAGCACATTCCCCATAAACATCTCCACCGCGTCACGAAGCTTATTTCTCCCGGTACATTCGGTTGTTCTGAAGCGAAGGGTCTCTATCTGCGCGATAAGCGTCAAAAAATCATCCAGCTCCGACTCCATTAGAAGGTAACAGGTATATTCCTCCCCGTAGAAATCGTTTGGATCGTCTTCAGGCAGATAGTCCACGCAAATGTACTCCACAAGAAGCATCACGGATAACTCAAATATGTCCTCAGTGTCGATCTCGCCACAACGATAATCACGCACGAGGTCGGCGAGAATACTTTTATTTCTCTGCCAAATATATTTCAGTATCCGCAGAAATCCCAAGATCTGCCATTCATATTCATGATCATACATAGGCCACCTCAGAAAAAAGTGCGTACACATTTTGACGCTGCGGCGATTTTTTTGACCTTGGCGTTGAAGCTTTCCGCCCAGTTGGCGTGTACCTGCTTCACCGCCTTCGGCATATTGGCCGGAAGGACGTGCTTCATCTCGAAAGCGGTAAGATCCAACTGCTCCAGATTGAAAGTCCCGTTCTCGGAGAGCTTGTCAACCACATGCTCTTTCAGGTAAGAACTGAACTCCTGCTCCTCAAAGATGGGATAAATTTCCGGGGCGGCGATGGCTCTTTGGAAGAACAACTCCGGAACAAACCGGATCGAAGAATCGGTCATTTGTCCTCAGCCCCCTCCGCATAGAGATGCACCAGGGAAATGGCGTATTGCTCCATGTTTTTCGCAATGTCCTCGGTCAGCTTGTCCGAGATGGTGGCCTGCTTGACCGCGGCAAAGTAAATGCCGGAATCGGGGAATATTTCCCCACAAGTCATGCCCACATGCCACGCGGCGTGCGCAGCCACAGCTTCCTCGCTGTTTTCCCTGGGACTCATCACAAGGCTGTGTATATTGCCATTGTCCACTTTCTGATCGACATCCAGACTGTTCATAAGACCGGATAGATGGAACTCCATGGCTTCTTTCTGTACCGTTTTGCCATAGGAGAAGAAGTACAGGAACAGTGCCGGGTCTGTGCGTCCCAGCACTACGCCAAGCGGCGTGTAGGTGGCTTGACGCCATGCCTTTTGCGCCGGCTCAAAGCGGGCGTACAGCTTCCCCAGCATAGGGATAAGCAGATGTGTTGTTTCCGCCCAAACCTGTGTGCGTACCGCGTCATCACTCCCCTGTAATTTATCCACAGGATGAACGATGGCTAATGTTGTTGATCTGCTCATAATCAGTCCTCCTCATGTCAGCGCCTTGAAGCCGTGAGGCGTCAGGACGTTGAAGATCATTTTGTTGGTAATGGTTTCTTTGACCTCGCTGCCGATATGCTTACCGTTGGCAGCGAATCTCTCGTCGGTTTCTCTGCGGATCACCTTGACGATGCGGCCCTTGATGATATGGGGCGAGTCACATTGGATCAGCCCGTTTATCATGCCGGAACCGCCGATCAGTCCGATCTGGCTGATGGACAACGGCAGCAGTGGGTGCTTGACGCCGCTGTCCAGTTGACTGCGGGCCATGAGCTGCTGAAAGCTGTCACACCGGCGCAGCTGCTGCTCCAGTTCCTTCTGGTTGAACCGTTCGCCCTTGAATACCTTGACCTCGGTTTCGTTGGCAGGCAACGCATAGCGCGGGCTGTTCAACTCGGTCAGCGCCGGTATCCGGTCAGGATAAGCGGCATACTGCTCCAGCCATTCAGTGTCCTGCGGCGTAGTCTCACGGCGCTTCCGCATGCCCATGACCACAACCTGCTTGAACTTTTTGAACTCTCCGTCTGTAAAACGCCAGACGGTAATATTCTCAAAATTATCGCAGAGGATACGGCAAATATCCGACGTCAGACGGTAGTAAGGGATCACATACAGCAGCAGACCGCCGTACAGCAGATGGGGAATGCTCTCGATGAGAAACCGCTTTTCGTGCCGCGCCTTGCTGCCGCTCTCGTTGAGAACGGAGAGGTACGGCGGGTTCAGGAACAGCAGGTGGAACGCCTCACGGCTGATGTCGCTATGGAAGAAGCTGCCGAAGCCTACACGGTGCAGGCGGGTCTGCGCCTCCTCCGCACGGCTTTCATCCAGCTCCACACCATAGGCATAGCAGTTGTTGCCTTGGGCGATCTGCCGCAGCGCCTTTCCGCAGCCGCAGCAGGGGTCAAAGACATTGGTGGTCACACCCTCCGGAAAGGAGATGCCCTGCAGCATCAGCGCAATGTTATCCGGATCGGTGGGATAGTACCCCAGCTTCACGTTGTTCATGAGCCGCCCGATGGTGGCTGCGTTGACAGTGTTTTTCTCCGGGAGCTGCTGTGCGAACCGGCAGACCGCATCATATACCGGGCGGTAGCCGGTGCTCATCAGGTCGAAGCCCTTAAAGCCCCGCAGCAGCTGTCCCGCCATGGTTGCCAAAGCATAGCTCTCCAACTCCATCAACAGAGGCTGCACGTCAGCCAAAGCCTGTGTCAGATCATCGCGGACGCGGCGGAGTGCGTCGTAGGTATCATGGGCGGCGGATAGATCCGTTTGCCGGTACTTTTCCATACGGGCGCGGAATACCACCATGGCCTGCATCGCTTGCGGGATCTGTTCACGCAGCTCGCTGATCCGTTCCAGCACATAGTAGCGCTGGCACTGTAAATCTTCACTCACGGTACATCACCTCGCCATCTGCATAATTTGCAGGAAAGGCAAGGAACAGATGCGTTCCTTGCCTTTCTCCCGTCGCTATATTTGTGACGGTGTATGGGTAGTGGTTCATGCGGCCTTTTGAGACGCAAAGGCTTCTGCCGCAAAGTCAAACACGGGCGCGTTTTCCTCCGGCGTACCGGGGACGAGCTTCAGCGTGTAGCCGCTCTCCCGTGCCAGCTTGAACATGTTGACAAAGCGGGAGAGTTCTTCATCGAAGGGCTCCTTGGCAGCTTCCGCGGTCTTGCTCTCCTTTACGGGAGGTGCATCTTCGTTATCCGATCTATCGGGACGATACGGTGCGTCCGCCGCGTTGGTGTGGACAGGATACGCGAACAGGGACAGCCAGAAAGCACGCCACATGGACGCCAGCAGTGTTCCCAGAAGGGTGCGCTGCCGGGTGGGCAGGTTGATGATCTGCTTGGCTTTCACCTCGTCGATCTCACTGATGGTAACGGTCAGGCGGCCAGTCTCCACATACGCCGCGGAGCAGAAGCAGCTCACCACCGCGCTCTCGGAGGCGAACACCTCGGAGGACTCCACCACCTTGGCGATAAGCCGGCGGCATACGGTGCGGGCTGTCTCAATGCAGCGGATACGGATGATGTCCGCCTCCACGGTTCCGGCGTGGATCACGCCATCGCCGTCGATCTGCTTTGCGACTACGCCATAGGTCACTTCCAATGTACCCTCTACGATGAGATGATCCGTGGACAGGCTTTCATAGTGGACAGTTTCACCCTTGGGGATATAAATGGTTTTCATATTCGTCGATTCCTTTCATTATTTGTTCATGCGGCGGCACGGTATCTGACGGGCAGTACCAGTGCCACATCATCTGTACCCTCTGCGGTGATGGTGACAGGCGAAACAGGGCTGAGCACATGGAGGCACACCTTCTCATGACCAGAAAACTGCTGTAAGGCGTCCCACATATAGGAGAGGTTAAAGGCAAACGCGACCTCGCTGCGGACGGGCAGCTCGATTGCCGCCCGATACCGTGCGGATGGTGTTTGCAGCGACAGACACCCGTTTTCAAAATAGATAATAGGTGTGGTTTTCGCAGGGGAAACACATTCCTTCAGATAGGTCAGCCTTTGCAGAAATTCCTTGCGGTCAACCACATAACTCTCCCGTTCGCTGCGGGGGATGGCAACCTCCGGCGTCAGCGTGTCGCAGGTTTCCAAGCGGCGGACATAGGCGCAAAGCCCCTCCGCCGCGAAACGGACATACCGAGTACCCACCTGAATGGACACGTTTTGATCGCCAAAGGCTTTCAAGATCCACATGGTGTCCGCGGGAATAACGAAGGTCTTATCCACGGTCATGGCGTCGTTTGCACAGACGGCCAGACGCTGGCCATCCACACAGTAGAGCTGCTGCCGGTAGAAGCGTACACCGCTCATTACGGGGCGGCTGTCGCTCCGCCGCTGGGCTGCATACTTGATGCGGCCAATACAGATGAGTAGCTGTGCCGCGTTGGCGGTATACGCCTGCTCACAGGTAAACCGCGGCAGCTCCGGATAGTCCTTCAGCGGGTATCCGGTAAACTCCGCGCTTTTGTCGGCACAGGCCATGGTGATCTGCGGGGATGAAACTGCCGCGTCCGCGCAGGAAAATGTCAGCGGGCCGCGGAAGAACTTCCCTGCCTTCGCGATGGACTTTGTGCCGGAGAGGACAACGCCGAAGTCGTCCCCCTCTGCCGGAATATTCGTCTGTACCCATAGCTCCAGATCTGTGGCGGTGATGGTACATACACCGTCACGGAATTGAATACTCGCTTCGCTCAGTGCGGGGATCGCACTGACCTTCAAGAGTGGAATTACGCGGTTCAGCGCCTTGAAAAATGCGCCGGCATCTACAGTAGCTTTCATGCTGCACTCCTATTCTTATCCAATGTGGTACTCATGCGGACGGTCTTGGTGGAAAAATCCGTTTGCCGTGCGCTGCATTCTCCGTTGACGAGGATATTGTAGACCATATCCACCACGATCGTAGCGGCCGTAATATTGGCGGCCATGCTCTGCGGGTCTGCCAGAGATGCTTCTGCACAGGAAAGCTCCGAAGGGAACCGATCCTGCGCCTTCAGTAGCTCTGGGAATACGCCGCCCACCGGCTTTCGGACGGTACGGCCATTCCTGCGGACACCGCATACCACCTGACCGGAAAACTCACCGTTGCCGCTGTCGATATAGATAAGGTTTTCCGCTTTCAGAAATGCCTTGTGGCAAAGCTGACGGGACTTGTCGTTATCTACGGCGCCGATAAGTATGACCTGTTCGCGTACCGTGGGGTAGCGACTGTACTCGCCTGCCCAGCCATCTGCGTGAATGAGTGTGGTGAGCGTATCCAGATCCTCCACGAAGGCGGGCAGGTATTCCGCTTCCATACCGAACACGGCGGCGTATCGCTCTGCCAGGATCTTTGCTTTGTTTTCACCCAGATCGGCGGGAGAAAAGTTCTGACGCACGAGGTTTTTGAGTTCCACCTTGTCGCCGTCACAGATGATAAAGCGGCTGGGCCGATCCAGCGCGTACAGGAGCCGATAGATATGCGGCGCGATATGTCCGCCTGTTCCGCCTGCGCCCAGCATGACGATTTTCACCGGTGTATTTGTAGGCAGCTTCATTTCAGATCCCCCAGCAGAAGATCCAATGCCTTCCAGCCCCAAATACCCGTTTTCTCCGCTTTGCGAGGCGAGACCCTTGAGACCGGCGCCTTCTCGTGGCTCACTTCAATACACCATTCAGGCGGAAAGGGTTCCTCAAGCCCCTCTACCACCGTACCGGGGTCGATGTCCACGAAAGACCCACCGCAGCAGATGCGCGCCGCGATCTCCGGATAGAAATGATCCAGATGGCCCAGCACCATGTAGATACCGGTTCCGCGTTCATCCGCATCATCAATAGAGGAGAAAAACGCCTCCATGCTATTGTGGGAATGAATGTCGGCATAGTGGATATAGCGGCTTTCATCATCGTAAGGGTTTTCCTGCAAACTGGCGTGGATGCCCGCTTTGCTGACGTTCTGTTTGGGGACGTAGGCGAGGTATTCCTCCTTCCACTTGTCCCAATAGATCAACGCCAGCGCCTCATACTCCTGTCCATGCTCTGCCATGAAGGAGCGGAAGAACGCGATGATCTGACGCATCAGCGACAGCGGGATCAGGGGCAGGGCCGGGGTAAACCCGGCCGCAACCGCCTGAAAATCAATGATCTTGTGTTTTGGGGCGATAAATTCTCCCTGCTCGGTCTTGTGCATCTCATAGATGTGACCGTCATTGCCGGGGATCAGGCAGATGACCTTATCCGAATTGCGGGCGGCCTCCACGGTAGGAAACGTTCCCTTGTAGGCGGCAGTGCCCTTATTCTTCATGGTCACCTTGGGACGCACGATGCAGTCCGGATTCTTGTCCTTGGCCTTTTTGAGCGCGTCCAGGAACTCACGGGAGCGCTCGATGGACTCCTTCATGGAGATAATCGTTGTTCCCTTGGGGTCTTTGACGTCCTTGCGGATAGTGCCATACTCCACCGACCACGACACATTTTTGCCCTCCTCCAAGTCAAGAAAATCCTCTGACTTACGGATGCGAAGCTCCTCGAATGTCATGGTAGGATCTTCAATGATCTCCTTTGCGCTCTTATGGCAAAAGACAGGCTTCTTTTCAAAGAGGCTGGCTTTGGCGTTCTCCACGGTCTTTGCCTCGAAAGCTGCTTCCAGCGGGTTGTTGGGTGCAGGCTCTGCGGCTGGGATCGTTGCGGGAGGAATGGTCACTGCCGCCGGCTGCGGCGCAGGGGTCTGCTCCGCTTGGGATGCTGCGGGGGATGTAGACGGCTGCTCCACGTGGGGCGTTGTTGTCTCCGGTGCGGGAACAGCCTGCTGGGGTACCTGGAATGGGTTGGCTTCGGGTGTTGCTGCGCCGTTGGATGTGCCGGTGCCGAAGATCTCGTTGATGTCAAGACCTTCCTCCGCGCTGATCTCCTGAAACGGCCACATGCTGTTGCTGTCACTCATGGTAACGGCTCCTTTCGTGTTTTGGGACAATAAAAAAGAACGCAACCGCCCCGAAAGGCAATTACGTTCTTCTTGATGTCCAGTTTTTTACATACTTCAAGTCTTAGTCAGAACGAAGAAGGGGGTTGACCTCCTTTCTCGCCCGTGCCTGCTCTGCTCCGTCCTCAATGCCTAATGACCTTAAGTACAAGTCCATTGTAGCGGAAAGCTGCCGGGGCGTACAGGTGGAAAAATACAGAATCTTTGATAGGTATTTTGAAAAACTCGGTTTTTGCAAAACCTGTTAGGATTATCTCGTTATATAAGCGGATGGTGCAAATCCACTATAACGTAGACTTCACTCTGTGGCCAACATACTCACACCACTCCATAGAAGCAGGACGAAGCCGCCAAGTCCACTGGCAGATTTATGGCGCAGGCGAGGTAAGCTGCCCTTAATAAAGAATTCACTCCCACGCTTTCCCGCCATATTTTGTGTTACTGAATTCAATATGAGTCATCCAGTACCCATAACACTTTGAACAATACATCAGGTGCAGTATTCGGAGTCATCTCATCATAGACTTCCGTTTTTGCATTTTCTACCCAAATCGGGGAAGAAATAAATTTACCGTTTCATTCACAACCGCCCGGCCTATTCCTCGATTATACAGGTGCAAAAACTTGTGCCTGTACAGTCGAAGGTATTGCATAATATAATCTCCCTGAAGTATACAAGAAAATACGTTTCTCCTGCAGAAGACACAGTACATCTATACCAAACGCTTATTCCTATAATAGGTAGGATCGGCAGTTTTTGCACAGAGATTCATGACAGGGACCCAATACAAATTTGGGAAGGAGACGGATATCTCTGTTAAATCGGTTTTTCAAAAAGGACGTCCCTTCGGCCGAACTGAAAATACCCTGCGCCCCCAAATAGAGGCATGATTGAGCCGCAACGTCTTGTGCATCTGCTAATAATTGCCTAATAACATTTGTATGCAGCTCGCTCTGTACTTTTGGATATTTGTTAAGGAGGAACCACAGAAAACTAGCCGTTAACCAGTCACCAGCACCAGACGTATCAGCAATATTGCTAATCGTTGAAGGATCCAAATGCACCCACTTCTCAAAGTCCCCACTTGCTGTTTTCAAAGCATATTTAAGGCCAGCGCTTCCTTCTGACACAATCAGCAGTTTTGTTTCAGACTGTTTGCTAAGTTCAGAGGACAGCTTAGCAATATAGCTTTGGGGAATTGCTTCTGCCGAGAATTTGGCAATATCTGCTTGAGCAACATTGTTGCAAAAAGTTGAAAACTGCCTACAGCAATTTGGTTCATAATATACCCATGCCCGAGATGTATGGGCTCTTTGAATCCCAACCCTGATTCCATCCGAAATTCGGTCAAAAAAGAAAGCGCCCAAATCCTGCCAAGCATCTCCACCTATCTTTTGAATATTTGCCGGCGAAGGTAACGTTAATTTAGTAAGTATTTTACCGCACTTCGAGCACCTTGTTTCGAATATATGCTTTCCGTCATTACAGTGTTCAATTATGCGCGGAGTCGAAAACTTACTCTTCCCAAACACAATAGCATCTATTTTTCGAAGCCGCAACTGCTCAAAGAGCAAGTCGCAGTATAAATCATTGTATTGAGGAATGAGCAAAGAGACTTTTAGCCCGAGTTGCGATAAAATGGATGCTACGTTGGCAGCTGTGCCGCCAATACTATACTCCTCATTAGCCTCAGATTTAATAATATCAATACAGGAAAGGCCCGCACATATAACTGAATTCTTTTGCATATTTCACCACGCGTACTCATTGTCATCCAAGCAGACACAGCATAACTCGTTATTTTCAGGTTGATACCCTGCCTGAGATTTGTCGTATCCTTCATTTTCTAGAATTGCCATACCGACAGTCAGTTCGTTTTGAAGCAAATCTATTATGGCCATTAAAACGCCGATGTCCATAATTTTGCTTCCTTGGGAAGAAAAAATATAGCTGATTTCGGAATCCCCCGGAAAGGGGTTGAGCGCACTTTCGTAAAAGCTAACTGTATTGCAAAGCTTCTGATACATAACAATCGGCTGATTCTCGGGAACATAGATAATATTTCTTTTTTCGACCTCCAGTGCCGTAAACAACTCAATTCCATGTCGACGGATAATTTCTTCTTCCCGACGCACATTCGCAGAAGGAAATGGAAGGACAGGGCAGGTCTCATCTGGACTCAAGAATTTTGCAATCTTTTGCAGGGTCGTTTCCTCATTTAAGCCTAGGATAGGAAACCACACGCGGGTATTCGCACGCGTCCCTTCCATATCCATTACGAAACTATTTAATCCCTGAAGGAACTCAGGAGACCCTGTTCCAATTATACTTTTGATGCCGTCATCTAGAGAACTATTTTCACATACCAAAATACTCATTTTCTTGCTTCGATTAGCAGGGAACTTTTTTAGGTCAAGTAGTCGCTTGATAAGATTAAAGCTTACAATCCGAGGCATCGCGCTTATGTCAACAACAATCTCATCATAATCAGAAATCAACGTTGAGCTTATTACACTGCGCATAGATTTCTGCACAATAGTCGCTCCAATGTCCCTGCTCCAGACTTCGACATTTACCTCAAAGAGGTATTTACCGCATATCTCTTTTAATTTTTCAACATTTCGATTGCGTTCTTCGGTATATGCTGGATTATGGACAGACTGTTTTTCAGAATAATTGACCAAGAGTACCCTACAATGAGGGGCAGCTTGTAGCAACGCAGAAACGCCAACAGTCATCCGAGGGTCAAACCCACTTCCGATGATTATTAGCTTACTTGAGCTATTAGAAAAACGATTTCTAACAGCGTCTAGCCCATGAAGGCACATACATTCCGACCATGTCAGTTCCATTGATCTTATCCTTTTACAGTTCAAATCATTTTTGTGTGTGCATCAAATTCACCAGTATAAGCTTCAGAATGCATTCCCACCGTCTGAGACAACGAAAGGCCTTTCCACCCACCATATCCTAAAGGAAGGTCATAGTGTACACACAGCCAGCGATTCAAATAGAAGACTGTGTAATTTTCTGAAGACTGCGTAACCTCAGTTTTTTCCAAATAATTTGAAGCCACACATCGACATAAGATATCTATTTCTCTCTGGTATTTTGCTCGTTTGGGACTATGTGCAGATGCTCTTTCAAGTTCGTCTGTTTTAATGGCAATACCAGTTCTGGCACCACCGCTATAGGAGTTTTTCTCTGGGTCTCTAGATGCGGCACAGATTTTGCCGATATTATCTAAAAAAGACTGTATTTCTCTAGCATCAACATAGCGGAATCGCATATCATTCCACTTCTCTTTGACGGCCTCTCGAATAAATCGATCCTGTTTGCTGGCGTCAAGCATATATCTGTTATTCGCTTTTTTCCCAAGAGCCTGTGCGCGACTACGCTCAAATAGTCCGGCGGAAAAGTAGAGAAACTGCTCGATGTTATTTGACGAGAGCATACGCAACCTATCTAAGCCATAATAATAAGGAAGCTCATTGTTCCTGCAAAAATAGAACTCCGCCGCTGTCATCATATTTGTTGAACAGAAATTTCTGAATTCATCCCAACTCTCAACCTTGCCCAGATATCCAAATGACAGTTGCCGGTCGTTCTCTCGAAGAACCTTAATCTTCAGGCACTGGTAATAGACCGCCCGCGTCAGCATCGACTCAAAGTCATCTGTATCGAGGGCGCTGAATATGTCGGCATATTTATCAGAAACTCTTGGCATCGTAAGTAGTTCTTTTTTCAGAAGCTCAATTCCCTTCTCTATCTTTCCTCCATCTCGTCTCTCGTCAATCTTAGAGGCTAAACAGGAACCGAACTCATCTACTTCGGGAAGCTTCGCCATTTGTACGCGCCTTTTGGCGATATCGACCAGGGCGCTACGAAACTGTTGCTTATTGTTTTCCCAGTATTCGTCCAAACTGTAGTGACCATTGTAGTCTCTTTGCAGTACACCATCTTGGGAAATAATCTGTTCATTGGATAGCCCTTCTAAACGTTGGGAAATCCAAACCGCAGTATTAGGGCGCAAAGTATATATGGCGTTCGTAATCTGATCCTTTTGGCGTTCTGCTAACTTATGGAAGTCATCGAAGATAATCAGGGTGTTTTCATAGAGAACCTGCCCATCCACTTCGATGTTCTTTGCTTCAAAAACTTTCAGAAAAAGAAGTGTCGTATGCATGAATTCTAAATGAAGAGGTTCCGAATCGTTGCCATCTAAGTATTTGCATAGCATACGCTCCTGCTTACATGCCCATTTGAACAGCTTATACCCATCGGAGATGTCATCTCTGATACTGGCTAACTCGTTGGGTAACTCTAAAAACTTAATTCCCTTATATTCTGTGTCATCCTTGTATCCTCTCAAAACGGCGATACTTCGGATAAAAGCAATTGTAATCCTGCAATTCAGCAACGCAAACAGCACCTGTGTGCGTCGACCATTTTCGAATAACTCTTCTAGCAATTCATAGTTTCTCGCACAGGACAAATTGCAACTCAAAAGTTTTACTTCTTTCCCGCGTATCACTCCTGTATTCTCCATGTAGGAACGCACTTCGCTACTCAACGAGCTTTGTCGTGGCTGCTCACAGATGTAGCTCAGCACTTCAGGTGAAAATGCCTTAAACAGGGTTGTCTTGCCGGCCCCCGGGCTACTCGTAAAAAAGGTCACATTGCGAAAAGCGTCGGTTTCAAGTATCTTTAATGCAGAGCAATTAAATAGTTGTAAAAACACAGACGGAGAATCTGTGTGCTCAAGCCGCTTAATTTGAAACGGATTCTTCCAAATCATGCTAAGCCTCCTTGTGGCGTGTCGTTCTAGGAAACAATGCGTGATCTTTCCCATTCCATGCGTACCATAGAATAGGAAAGGAATTGTTTGGTGTATTATGATATATAATCAGCGGCAGTGAACATTCGTTAAATCCCAAATACGGCTTTTGTGTTTTTCCCTTCCTAAAATGCGAGTCAACAAAGCCGGAAGACTTAACTGCATTCAGTTCATAATTTCGACGAAGAAGGTCTTCTTCCGCATCTGTCAGTTCCACGCCGCTTATCCGTTGAATTGCATCTACGGTAACTCTGCATTTATGTGACTTTAGGAAATCGGATGCATTACTGCGAATGTGCATTAGTGCTTCATCGGTTGCTATATAAAGAACAACATGTATCGAAATATCTTCTTTTGGAAAGCCAATGTCACCCAAAAGATTATAAAATTTAGGGATTTTCCCTTTCCATTTCCCGTCTTCCATTCTAATGTAGCTTATACCGCTGGCGGAGAAGTCGTCAATTAAGAAAAATGTTCTGAAATTTGAATCATCTTCGTTCAACGAATAGCCCGTGTCTTTACACAATGTAGTCAAATCCTGTTTCAGACTATCTTTCATTCCTAAAGCGCGCTCATTGGAAAAATCGTAATTAATAAATACTTGTTCGTTGCTTAACATAGGGTTTTGGCGTCTGAAGTAATCCATATGAGAGCCGTCACTCAAACCAAGAAATAACGCTTTTCGCCGCATTATGTTGAAGATACGCTTTCTCATAGTAGAATCCGAAATGGAAGAAGCCTTGCAATAATTCTTTGTTTGCAATAAAAGATACTCTTTCATGCACATCTCAAAGCTCACACTGATGAGTTGCCGCATTTGTTCTTCTGATATAAAGATTAACCGCTTCTTGATTAAAGTATAGGCTATATCTATTTCAGATGGAGAAAACTTTCTCAGCCAAAGCGCAAGACTTTCAACATACCGCATTCCATGGGTATATTGTTGATAGTCATTATACTTGTACTCAGCGATCACTTGAATGTCCTGAAGTTCCTTGGCAAACCTGTCAACGTCCCAATCAACCACGGCTTTCAAAATGCCTTCCGCCAATTCTGATTTCATACATCCGTCACCTCCCGCTTAAGCCAGTTTAACAGTAAACGAGTGCGTTTCTTTCGATACGATGGTGTGTTCAAGATAAAACAGCGTTGCAGCAGCGTTCCTTGTTCCCAGCGGAGCGAAATTCCAGCATGAATCTAGCGTACTAGACACGTAGTCGACACTTAATGAATAAGAATTGCAGAGCATTTCAAAGTCATTTCCACCCTCATACCCACTGTCTCCAACAAAAAGGAATTCCCCCGGTGCAGTTTTGCCCTTGGTAAAGAACTTTAAAGTATTTGTTTTCTGTGTCGCAGCTGAAATGATATCGACAGAATGCTTCGACTCCACGAATTTAATGGAACTATAGAAGTGCAACTTCTCTTTGCACAGTCTCACAAAGCAGTTCAGAGCATATCCATTGTCGCAGGTCACAGTTAACTGCGTTGGGCGCAGTTCTATTTTGACAGTTTCGTTCACATTAATCTGGTCTGCAATTTCTTTTGCATACACAAGTTCGGGTAATACAGGCAAGGTCTTATCCGGTTGTGAAGTGTCCGCAAGTGACGCTAGGCAACTTCCATTATAGTATCCAACGGCGACAGCATCCCAAAAGCGCTTATCAATATGAGTCTGCAATTCTTGCCGGACAGATTTCCCGCGGCCAGTGGCAATTCCTATCCGAATTCCTGCGGTTAGTAGTCGATCAATTTGCGCCCACACTTCAGCTTGGATTAATTCATCGCCAGCTTTTTCTGAAAGAGTATCATCATAGTCAAAGATTATGCCGCTGAAGCGTCTGCTCTGTAGCTTGGAAAGGTAGGCTTTTGCAGCCGATAGGCACATCTGCTCGTCATAATATCCGTTGGATACTGCCTTCCGATGGGATGCCGCCTGAAGAATTGACCTCCTGCGACTGCGGTGATCGGGCATCATACAAGGATTATGGCTTAAATGATATAGCTTTCGTCCGAAAGCAGCAACCTGAGGACGGCCTGGGTTCATGCTGTGATAATCTCCTGCGGCAGATACAAGGCTGAAAACACTAGCAAAAGATTTCAGGAGACCCGCAATATCTTCTTGACAGATACATAGCGTGCTACATGCGATATTGTCACTCAAGATAGATGAGGTCTTTTGAATAATGGATCTTTCCTCAAGACTACCTAGCACCAAAACGGCAGTATGTTCTGAACGGGTGGAGACCCAGTAATGGCGGCCATGTGCAAAATTTCTAAAATCGACCAACTGAATATTCCCCAACGCGGCCTCGCTGAATTTTGACTCCAGGTCATATGCAGCTGGTGTCGTAATACCTCCGTGCAAGACAAGCAAAGTGTCTTTTGCCAAAAGCTTGTGCAACTCGTCGCTTTTAAGCGATAGTGTGGCATCCCACGAAAAATCTTGAGGAAGACAATAAAAAACATCTCCTGAGAACTCATACAGGGCCTTTGCCAACAGAGAAACCGAAGCAATTGTTGAATTGACCGCGAGAAAACCATCTTTACCGCTTGGAACTGCAAAATCGAAGTACATGGAGTGTGAAGAGGGACGCTGCAGTTTAGCAATCGGCGCATGCTCACTCATGCAAAGGGTAAGGAACGCACGCAACTCTAACTCGTTCAAGTAATTATAGGTGTTCAGTGTGTCAGAATTTCGCCCACCCGCAGTAAACAGAATCGCCGAAAAATCGGAAAGTTGATTCTTGTATTGGGATAATTCCAGCGGTGTTACCGCTTTGCAAAACAGCCCCATCCGCCGCAGAAGATATTCTGCGGCGACAGCGACAGAAAAGGACCCGCCCGATCCTATAAGTATAATGGGAGTTGTCCTAGCGCAATCTAAAAATCTTTTTATGACGGTTACATCTTTTTTTTCAACGGCGGTATAGGTACCAGATATTTGTCGTAGTTCCTTTTGAAAGTCTTTTCCCATGCAGTTCACCATCACATATCAAATATTTCAACCTTTGTATACCCTCTAGTCCTGTCCCACTCGATGTAAAGTTCCTTTATGCCCGGTTCAAAAAAAATTTGAAATCGCAGTCCCATCCCTTCAGCGAGCGAAAGTTCATTTAAATCGTCACGTTTAACCCAAGTAATATCTCCCTCACTACACCTGTCAATCGCCTCATCTGTGTAACAGTGAGCAAGATAGTTTATGATTATATGACGTTCTAGAGTTTCAGTGTTAAAAATATTTACGATTCCCTTGAAGGTGGGGGGTAATAGTTTTATTCCCGTCTCTTCTTCGATTTCGCGCATGGCGCACTGATAGAAGCACTCGTTTGGTTCCAAATGTCCTCCAGGAAATGCCCATCCTGGCCAAGAGTTAATTCTGTCAATACAAAGAACGCTGTCTTCAGTTTTGTTTAGTACCGCACACATTGTTGTTAGTTCAACTGAATTCATAAATATATTCCTCAACGTAAAAGCTTTTCAATCCAGTGTCTTATTCAGACGTTCGCCAAACCACAGGTATTCGCAAAGAAGAAGTGGTACCTGCACATAAAGATAAAAGAAAAGGCGGGAAACCTCCCCGCCGCTCGGCAAACTGGAGCCTTACGGCCAACTCAAGTACTCCTTTAACGCCTATACTATTTTCTGAGCATCATTATAACTGAGGTATAGGTGGGTGTCAAATACTTTCTGAATCGTCTGCGTAATGGGCAGGTTCTTATGTAAAGGGATTAGGGAATGTCACTAAAGTAATGGCCAAGCCATTCGGCTTGGCCATTACTTTAGTGACATTCCCTGTAGAACGGTGCCTACCATATCCAACAGAAATAATCAAGGATAGCCGATGTGCCATCTCTTATTTGCAAATTTGCCGGGCTACTCACATATGATGTGATTCACATGTGCGTTAAAAGCAAGAGTTCTATGCTCACCCACTTATTATAAACCGGACTATGGCATCCCCTGTCAATTCACTGGTTCGGTAAATCTTCTGGCAAAAGGGTTTCAGGCTGAAATCCATGTCTGCCTGCCCTTCGTCTAGCAAAATACCTGTTACCGTGAAATGATATGCGACCTGTGCCGCCTGCAATTCCTGCCGGCAGGCATCGGGCAACTCACATTCACCATCCGTGATGAAAACCACATCGGCCTTTTCAAAGCCCTCAGTGTCCATCAATCGGAGTGCTTCACGGATGGGGCGTTCAAAGTTGGTGCCGCCGCCGAGGAATGTTTCCGCAGCAGTTAGTTTATCCTCCAGCGTGTATTCACCCGGGCGGAATATGTCCACTTGGCAACTGCTTCCTCCGGCAAAATGGATCAGCGCAAAGCTTCTGTGGCTCTCAGCGGCAATTTCCAGCAGGGTCATGGCTACCGCCTTGCCCCAGGCCGCAGCTTCGCCTTCGGTGGAACCGGACTCATCCAGACAGCAGATAATGTCGCCCATACCCTTATAAATAGGTTCACGCCGACGATACTGTTTGATCTGCTTTTGCTGATACTTCCGCAGGAATAGCGGGATAGTCTCCGGCGTGGCCAGCATGGCAAGCTCCGAAGTCAGCGCACGGGACAGGTTATTACCTAACTCCAGAGAGTAGGTTTCACCCCGCCCATAGGCGTAGCTGTTTTTCTTGGCCTGCGCGAGAAGTTCACGGAAGCGACCCAGATACTTGGAAACATCCCTTAGCGCCGGACTCTGCCGTGCCTTTTCCAGCAGTGCAAGATTCTCAGGCGTGCGGCGCATATCCGAGGGTTCATCGCTCCATGCGCCGATGATGCTCTGCACCTCCTGTGCCCGCTCTGTGGCAGCCTGCACAGCGGCGGATACCGCCAGATCAACCGTCTTCGTTTGGCACAGCATGGTCGTGTCCAGCATCTGAGATACAGCCTCCACCTGCCGCTGCTTGCTGTCCAGCCGATTGGCAGCATTTATCAGCGCCTGCTTATCCGTCTCGGTCACTTCTCCTGTAGCTTGGGCATCAAGCAGCTTGGCGAGCTCTTCTGCTGCGGTATCACGCGCTGTTTCCAGCTTTTCGAGGGTATTTAATGCACCTTTGTCACCGCCCAACTCAGACAACAGTCCGTCCAACTCTTCGGCGGCTCGACTGGTGAACTCCGCCGCCGCTTCATAGGCGGGTAGACTACGTCCCTCGCAGATGTTTTTCAGCGTGGGATAGTCGTCCTGTTGAGAGATGTGGTCGAGGATGGGCGCGTTGAATTTCTGCGCCGCAGCGGTGAGCATATCCGTGCCGTTTTTGCGCGGGGCCAACGAATACAGGGATTGAAACACATCGCGTGAGAGAGCGGGGAAAGACTTGAGCTTCTGCGCCGCAGCGTTCTCCGTCATATCCATTTCTGTATCATCCTCGCGCAGCTCGGCGTATATACTGTCTTCCAGTTTGCTGGAGCGCATCACCCGGTCGGTTTTCTGTGCCGGTTTTCTCCGAAGTGCCGCAAGCTCCGCAATGGGGGAATGCAGTACATCCGTTATTGTCCGAAAGGCTTTTCGCCTATTGGTATTCATAAAGCATCTCCTATCCGCAGAGGGGAGGTGTGAGCCTCCCCCCTGCTAATTCATTATCCCATAGGATCAAAACGGCAGCTCTTTGTCAGAACTGCCCGCAGCGGATGGGAAATCATCCAGCGGTGGGAAATCCTTAAAAGCGTCTGCCTCACCGTGCCCAGACGATCCTTCGGCCTGCGCCGGACGGGAATCGCCGAAGTAGACATTATCAGCGTTGATCTCCGCGCTGCCGCGCTTGTTGCCCTCCTTATCCTGCCACTCGCGGATCTGGAGCCGCCCCTCTACCACGACCATGCGGCCTTTGGTAAAATACTTGTTGACAAATTCTCCGGTGGCGCGCCATGCCACCACATCAAAGAAGTCGGTCTCCTTTTCTCCGGACTGCGATTTGAAATCGCGGTCACAGGCAATAGAGAAGCTGCATACCGGTGTACCGCTGCCGGTGCGGCGCAGCTCAGGATCATGGGTCAAGCGACCCATCACAATGATTTTGTTCAACATAAATCGTTCCTCCAAAAATGTAGTTATTGCAGAGCAGCCATCTGCTCCAGCGGGATGTAGGTGAAATTCACCGCGTTGTGGGCAGCCATGCTGATAGCCTCCAGATCGTTCAGGAGCTTATTCACCATGTCCTTTTCACTGTCGGACTGTGCGGCGGCACATAGCTCCTGCTGCCGCTTATACAGCTGGAGCAGTTCACCACGCAGCTTCAGCAGTGCCTTGCTGCCAGCCTTGGGATTGCCGCCATCCACAACAACGGTGTTGAAATCCTCCTGCGCCTCCACCGCCATGGCAAGGATACTGTTTACCTTATCCTGCAAGGGATTGACGCACAGGCGGGTCAGTGTGTTTTCTACCGTGGGTCGGTCGCTGGGTGCCTGCCAGAGATAGCACTTGAGGATCAGCAGGTCTTGAGACTCCACCTTGTCGTGCCCTTCCAGCCATGCCTTGGCCTGCACCAGAGGGTAGTAGTTGAGATATTTACGGTCTGACACCTCGATCCCACTGTTCCGCAGTTCACAAAGTACATCGTCAGCCAGTTCGTTGATGGCATCCGGCACATGGATAGTGGCCACCTCCTGCTGCATGGCATATAACTCGGACAGCGAGATCGTGGCATTTACCGATCCATCGCCGCCGCTCTGTTTGCTCTTGAGGACGGCCAGACGCTTATCGCGGTCAGCAATATCCTCTGTCACCACTTTGATCTGCAAACGGTCATACAGCGGCGCGAGGATCTGTTCCTGCGGATCGGCAAAGTTGGGTATCTCGTTGGACGCGGCAAAGAAGGAAATTGCCGGAATGGGATAGGTACGCCCCTCGTTGGTATACTTTCGTTCGTTGAGTGCTGTCAGCAGAGAGTTCAGCACGCCATCATTGGCCTTGAATATCTCATCCAGAAACACGATATCCGCCTCCGGTATTTTGCCGGCGGTTTGTACCACAGGCTCATTCTGATGCAGCGCGGCCACGGCCTTTCGGTAGCTGAGCAGCTTATCTGTCGCCTTTTCCAGCATGGTAAAGCTGTCCGGCGTATCTTTTCTCGCGCCGAGACCGTCCACCATACATTGAAGATCAACGCGCAGGTTTTTATGCACGTCATCGTCCTGCAGCACAGCATCCGGCACACTGCCGGGTATCAGGCTGGACAGGTCGATGCGGCCAAAAAGCTGATCTTCATCGGTCTGTTTGGAAAGCAGCCGTTCAAACTGCCGCGCACCGGTGATCCGTTGGCGGAACAGGTTGATGGACAAACTCTTGGCCTGACCGGGCTTTCCGAGAATGAACAGGTTATTCCGCGTCAGCAGCGCAATGGCGATCAGCTCAACCAGCTCTTCACGCTCCGCCACCTGACTGTTGACATCCTGCATTACGGCCAGCATTTTATCTCGCAGTGTCATACTATCGTAACATCCTCCTTCGTTTCATTGTTTCCGTGGCACAGATCAATAAGCTTCTGGCACTGGTGCATCTCAAAACCGCCGATATGCGCCTTCCGTTCGGGAAGGTGCATTTTCTTTGCCAGCCAGCGATACGCCTGTGTTCGGCTCATACCGCGCTCCGTCCAATATGCGTCGAAAACCTGATGTGTTTCGATGCGTTTGAGACGCAGCACCTCATTGGCCAGATCACCAAGAGGGCGAATCGTCCCCCTGTGACAACCTACTCTGGCGTTGCAGTTCTGACATTGATACAGCTTTTCGCCCTTCAGACCCAGCCGCACGGCAGAATCGCCGTAGACGCTTTCTGCCGGTACAAGGCGGACAATACCGCCGCAGTATCGGCAAATATGGGGTATCTCCAATCGCACGCCCCCTTACGCAGCCTTTGCGGCTTTTTTGTGGGCAGGCTTTGCTTTCGGCGCGGTCATGCGGAGCTGCGTCTGCATATAGAACGCATCCTCCGTGGAGAGCGTCAGCATTCCCGTCTGGGCGATACCCAGCGTAATGGTGCCGCGCAGTGCCCGCAGGCAGCGTTCCAGTCGATCTACCGCAAAGCAGTAGTCACCGGCAGGTTGTCCCGTCAGAGGAATGACCGTCAATGCCGCGTTGGAGGAACCGACCTCACCGGTGCAGCGAAGGGTCAGCCGATTCCCATCAAAGTGCAGGATCGTCCTGTTGTCCATACAGGCGGCAGTGGCCGCCTGCAATGTGCGGCGCAGCTCCTCGGAATCGCTCAGCACCGTAAATGTGTTTTGTGTCCCCGCAATAAGACTGTCCGTGTCCACATAGCTGCCGTGCATGAGCCGTGCGGCAAACTGAAAGCCCTCTTTCACAAAGACGAGCTGCCTGTCGGCCATGCCAACGGAAAATGTGTCCTTTTCCTCGCAGAGCTGGGCCAGCTTTTCCAGGTTTGCAGCGGGGATAAGAAACGTCTGATCTCCGGTACATTGCTTATCTCCCTTTGCGGAAACAATGCAGACGCCATCGCTGCCAACGGCGCGCAGGCCATCAGAGGTCAGACGGAGGTTTACGCAGCGCAGCAGGGGCATATTGCTGTTGTTCGGGTCTGCGGCAAACGCCGCACGGCGTACCATGGACGGAACACCGCTGAGCTTCACCATGCTTTCAGGAGCAGTGATGTTCATGCGTGGGAAACCTTTGCCGCTGGCTGTTGGTACCTGATAGTACGCATGGTCACTGGATAGTGCCAGCGTATCCTTGTCTCCCTTGCAGCACTCCACCGTATTCCCTGGAAGATTGGTGAGCATGGCGGAGAGCAGCTTGGCGTCAATGGCGAATGTGGTATCACCGCCCTCATAGGCCAGCAGCGGCACGTCCTGCCGCAGCGTCACCTCCATATTGGTGGCGGTCATGTGCAGGCAGCGCGTCCCTGTGTCGATCTCCAGCAGCGCACACTTCAGCACCTCTAGTGGTGATGCGGACGGCGCCAGCTGCGCGGCACGCTTGGCGGCAGTCAGAAACGCCGCCCTTTCAATGGTAAAATTCAAAAATATTCCTCCTTTACGCGGCAGCATCGAACATACTGAGCTGATCCTCCAGTTCGGTGTGTTTCGGTTTCCTGCCGGTTCTCGATGCTTGCAGCAGGCCATCATAGAGCGTCTGCCGCGCTGCGGTATCTGCGGCACGGACACTTTCGGGCTGCGGTACTTCGACCACCCTTTCCTCTTGAATAGTGACCGGCTCCGGAAGCTGCTTTACTGCGCGGTGTGGGTTGATAATGGCCATCTTCTTGAAGGTGGCGGCAATATCCTCCACATTGTCCTTAATGCCCAGCATCAGCTCCTTTGCCATCTGCGAGGTCATGTCCTGCACGTCACTCATGGCCGCCAGTCCTTCCTCGGAGAAAGTCCCCTCGATCAGTCCGGCCACAGCCAGCTTGGAGGCCATCAGCTTCATCGCCTTCGCCTGCATGGTGTCGGCGTAATAGAGCATATAGACCTCGACTCTCGGCGCTGTCTGGTTGATGCGCCATGACCGGCGCGACGCCTGCCGCAAGGTGAACAGGTTATAACCCATGGAGTAGAAGATCAGCGTCGTAAAGGCGTTCAGGTCAAGACCGGTCTCCACACATTTGGGGTTGGTGATAATGACCTGTGTGCCTGCGGACAGCCTCTTACTGAGCCAATCCTCTCGTTTTTCCGGGACGATCTGTGTACTCAGGATCTCCGTTCGGATACCTTCCTCACGCAGCAGCCCCAGCAGCTTTCGCTGGGTATCTGTCCGTGTCCAGCTGGTGTAGATCATTACCCTCTCGCCTGCGGCGATCTTGGCCCGCACGATCTCCAGCACCTTCTCCTCTTTCGGGAGGACGGTCTGGAAGTCTGCCATGTCCTCCGGCTTCACGATGGTGCAGCCGCTGATGGGGTGGATGATCTCCGGCTGGTCATAGGGCTGATCCGGATACACCGTCAACAGATTGAGATAGGCGGACAAGATCTTATTGGCCGCCTTACGGTCATTTCTCAGGACTGACGTCAGTTCCCGTTCCACTTCTTTGTATGCCTCTTCGATCGGCTTCGGCATCGTCAGTGGTATGGGAATTTCCTCGTAATCAGGAAGATCCTTGCCCATATCGGACAGCGACAGGAATGCCGTACACTCCAGCAAGAAGCGGGAGAATACCAGCGGAGAAACACCGGGGAGCTGCCGTGAGCGTTTTTTGCTTTTGGCACTGCGGCGGTTGGAATTATAATCCGCGTCGGTGATCTCATAGGTGTTTTCCACCACGCCGTATTCCGCATCGAACCGGGAAGGCACATCGTGGGACTTTCCATCCTTTTGCATCAGTCCGGGGACGATACGGTACAGAATATGAAAAATGCCGGAGCTGTAACCGTTGATCAGCGTTGCGGTCATGCCGATGAATTTCCGGCTGATGCCGTAAAGCTCCGCCATGGCGTCACCCTGCCCGCTGTCGTTGTTGTACTCATGCAGCTCATCACAGAGAAAGCTGCCGATCCGTCCATGGTACTTTTTCTTAAGGTAGGTACTCAGCGGAAAGCGGCGGTGCGCGCCCTTGATGCAATACGGGCGTTCCGGATGCTCCACGAGCTGCCGCAGCTGCTCCAGAATGTGCTCGTTTTTCGTGCGGTTAAGGTGCATAGCAGCCTGTGGCCGGAATACCCAGCCATACCCGCCAATTTTTATCCACGGCATTTGACGCCGGTCATTGACCGGCGCCCAAAGCGGTGTGCCGCAATGAGGGCATAGGTGGTTCGCCAGATGCTCCTTCTGGAAGAAAAACTGATCCGAAGGTACCATGTATCTTGTGCCGTCGCTACTGGTCTCCATCTCAATGAGCTCCAGACAGTCCGGGCAGACAAAGCCGCGCTTTCTGCGGCTCCATAGCACGGCAGGATAACGCATATAACCGTCTCTGGCACGCTCTTTACTGAAAACGGCGTATACGTTTTTATCTCCGCGCTGATACAGGTCAAAGAGCCGATCCACGTCGGTGATACTTTTGACCACCATGCCATAGGTATCCGGAAGCGTCTCTGCGATCTCGCGTACCCATTTTCCTGTGACGTGAGAGGGACACATGACAAGGTTGAAGGATTTACCGGTTCCGCGGCAGTTGAGTGCGTTCAGTGCTCCCGCCGCAGCTGCACTCAGCTTGGTTTTGCCGCTGCCGCATTCCGCAACAATAAGTGCCATTTTGTGTTGGCAGAGCTGCCGTTTGACAGCCTCCGTCACCGCAAGCTGGGCATCATAGAGGGAATAGCCGGCTTTTTCGTGGATATAATCATTGACCTCCAGCACTTCTTCCGAAAGCGGCTCCGATGCCGGATCGAACTTGGGAACGAACTGGCTGCGGATACGGTCCGCCACAGTAACGCCAAATGCATTCAGATAGCCGGTTACGCTGTTTACCTCCGCAAAGCCGTCTGCCGCATCAGGGACAGCACCAGGAATGGTGATACGCCTATCTTTGAGCCCCTGCTCCAGAATGTCCGTTACGTTTCGGTCCTCCGGCAGCAGCGTCAACGACCATGCTTCCATGCGCTCAGTGAAGGAAAGCACTTTCATCTGCCGCAGATCGCAGCGGGCAATGAGAGAATCCAGCACATAGTCCTGAAACTCAGGAAACAGCGGTGCGGCGGTTTTCCGGTCTACCTCAGCGAATAGACTCGCACGGTCTCCGGGCGGGCAAAAAATATAGCATTTGCGTGGGTTTTCAGGGGCATCCTCATCGCAGTTGTCGGCAGTATTCTCCTCCGTCTGGCTGTCGTCGTTGGCCATCAGGGTCGCAACGGCATATATCCCGTCGTGGGACAGCAGCCGTCGGTAGCCTTTGGGCCTGCAATCCAGATATAGAGTCGTATCGTCTTGTTTCAGCTCTACCGACGCGCCACCGTATATGGCGTCCGATAGAGCCCGAACGACTTCGGGATAACCGCCGAAGCGAATGGCGCTGATCGTCTGTTGCGCGCCGCTGTCGATGATAACGGTATCCGCATAGCCGGTCAGCCGGATCTGAAATTTGGGGTCACTGTAGCTGAGTTCCATCAGCTTACTTCTTATAGGTGCCATTCATTTTGAAATCTCCTTTCTTCCGGACAATGAAAAAAGACCGTAACTGCCCCAAAAGGCAATTACGGTCTTCTTGATGTCCTATATTTTTACATACTTCAAGTCTTAGTCAGAACGAAGAAGGAAAACTGACCTCCTTTCTCGCCCGTGCCTGCTCTGCTCCGTCCTTTATGCTTTCACCTAAAGTACAGGTTTATTGTACCGCAGGGAAAGCAGGGCGTACAGGTGGAAATCTATCTCTCACAGCAAAGGCTTTGTTCTTTCAAATAATTACCACATAGCCCGTCATGTTTCGGCATTTTTTGACATATACTCTTATAGATTAAGAATTTAGGGCATCTGTATTCGCTCTAACGTGCAAGAAGGTGAAAAATACAATCAGAAATGAAACCCTTTTAAATTATTATTATAGCACATTGAGTTAGCGGTGAACGCCGATACGCCAAGATATCGTATCATCATAACCAGAACAGCAAATATGATAGGAGTTGACTTTATGAGATACCAATTTTCGGAAAGCAACCACTACCGGATCATCGATACCTTTTTGGATTCAAAAAAAGATTTTATCATCCTCGGTCTTTGTGGGAAAACCGGATCGGGCTCCACAACAATTGCACAGATTCTGCAAACACCGTTTGACAGACTCAACCTTCCCCAGCCCGGAGATGCCGTAGGCGATATGCAGGAAGCGGCCGAGTACCGCATTCTTTATACTTATGCGCAAAAGCACTGGAGATCCTTCTTTCGAATTAAATCCAGTGCACTGATTACGGCGCATATTTTAAAGAAATGTCCGGGAGACTTTTGTGCGTTTTTAAAAGAATTGGTTCCTTCTACTGTGTATAATGAAAAAGAGGGGGCGATTCAAACATTCATAGATGGCTTTTTTAATGAGAAAATGCAATTTTCCCTATCTGAGTTATTTCAGATGGATCCTAAGGACAGCGAACATCTTTGCGAGTGGTTTTCCCGCGATCAGATTCTAACGGATGAGGAAGGCAAGCCTTATTCCTTTACGCCCAATGTCCGGGAGAGTACACTCCCTCCGGTCAGGGAAGAAGATTTTAAAGAGGGAAACCTAACACTAGAAGATGACAGTAGCCTCCCATTTTTTTATCATAAAGAATCTTTTACAGTCATGCTGACCACTCGGGATTTGTGCAGTATGTTCTGGGCGCACAAGCAGTTACGTCAACAAAAAACCAGTTTCAAAAATCCTCTCTGGATTTGCCTCCTGCGAAAATTTATTTTTGAATATCTCCCAGCGCAAACGGCAGCCCTGTGGAAAAATGTGGCAAGTATTGAGCATGGGCTAGAGGTAGTTGCTTTGCAGCGGCTTGGGAATAACCTCCGAATCAGCGGCGAACCCTATGGAAAAGACTTCTCCAAGGAGGGATACACCACCGTTGCCGCTGATATTAACGATTCCATAAAACTACTAAGCAGCTATCTAGCCCGACGCAAGCAGTGGGTTAACGAACTTCCCAATGATAAGCGGGCGCCATATCTGGCAGCGCAACGCTCTTTTGTTGTGATCGATAGCATCAAAAACCCCTTTGAATCCATGTATCTGAAAAGCCGGTACACCAATTACTATTTGATTGGGACCTATACAGAGGATCGCACCCGCCATGAGCGACTGCGGGAAAAACAGCGCTATCCTAACACCTATATTGAGGCAATTGACATCATTGAGCAGCAAAGTGCTTTCCAGAAAAAATGGAAAGACGTGGAATCACTTCAGGAAAAAATTGGTGACTTAAAGGAACTCATCGCCTTTCAGGAGATGGCCAAGCAACTTCAGGAGATTTCCAAAAATGCCTGCGCAGGTACAGTAAATGCAGATTTAGATAAGCTCTTAAGAGATTATAACAACTTTGCCGAGTCTGTATTCCAAACGCCATCAGAGTTTGAAAAGCTGATTAGGGAAATAAACGAGTGGATAAAGCATTTAGAGGATCTGCCACTGGGTAGTATCAAAAGCAGCGGGAAAAACCGGCCCTTCATTTTGCAGCCATGGCGGGATAACTATAAGACCGCTCTACGTAAGTGCAGAGACATGCAGGAAGAGTATGAGGTTGCTGAGGTAGTACTGAGCACCATGCGAACAGTGAAAGCGGCTAAGTTATACGCTGAAATCCCCTTTATTTTACAAAATGTAGAGGGGTGTCTGAGAGATGCTGACATTTTTATCAACAATGAAACAGATAACGAACGGCTTATTCTACTGAAGAAAAAACTGCTTCGCTATGTCTCCCTCATTATGAATCCCGGACTAGTTCTGCCAACACCTATTGAGCGTGGAATGCAAATTGCCTATACAGCAAAGCTAAATTCGGGTTGCATCTCACGCCAAGTTGGTGCGGCAATCACGGACGATCAATACCATCTACTCTCCGTCGGCTGGAACCAGCAACCGGAGATGCAGCTTCCGTGTCTGTACAGAGATTTATGCTCCTTGTATTACCAATGGGCTCCGGACGCATACAGTGATTTTGAATTGGATAACCAGAATACACTGCAAAAAAACATCCAAGATCCGGTCACTAAACTGCTGAGTTTGCCAGAGTGCCCGCTCAAACTACAAGGGAAGATGCCGGCATACTGCTTTAAGGATCTCTATAACTCCATAACAGGCGTTAAGAATCAAGTACACCCTCGCTCACTCCACGCTGAAGAAACTGCTTTTTTGAATCTGGGTCAACACTCTGCCAAAGGCGGGAACCTTTTTACAACCTCCAGCCCCTGCGAGCTTTGCGCTAAGAAAGCCATGTATATGGGAATCAAAAAAGTTTACTACATTGAACCGTACGCTGGGCTATCGTTCAACCATGTGCTGAGTATTGGTCCACGGGAAGCTCGCCCAGAGATGCTTTTGTTTACAGGTGCGGTGGGACGAGCCTACACCCAGCTTTACACACCTCTAATGCCCCAAAAGGACGAGTTGACTTTTTGGATGGGTGCCAACTTAGACGCAAACCTACTAAAAAATATCCAGAAGAATATTGTCAAGAATACTCCGGCACCAACTGAAAACAGTCCGGAAACCACGACTGATGCCTCAACTACATTTGACGAAGGAGGTGGGGAGGATGACACCTCGCCCCGATTTCCAAGTGCATGAGATCTACGAACCTGTGCATTATACGGCAAGGGAGCTCTTGGCCTGTCGACGCGAGCTCCGAGGCATTTTGATTGCGCCCTTTAATAAAACAAAGTGTAAGGGGCTTGGCTACAACATTTCGCCCTCAGAGCTTTGCTACTCGGTAAAAAAGAAATATCATCTCCAGATTTACCGAACCGAACAAGAGACATACATTTTAATTCCGCCTCATGATACGGTTCTTACGCTGTCCTATGAGTATCTTCAGGTCAGCGCAGAAGTTGCTGGATGCTTTTTGTCGCGCTTACGCCCTGTGACACAAGGGCTTGGAAATATTTCAACAACTCTTGATCCTTGCTGGAAAGGAATGCTCCTACTTGCTATTAATAATCCATCTTCCAAAAAGGTCAAATTAGTCCTCAGCAGAAAGAAAGACGACAAAATGGAGCCTGTAGCAATCTCGACAATGGTTCTTTGGAAAACCGCACCGCTGGCTGACAATAGCGACGGAGCGCTTACCTTTCGCTTGGACAATCCTGCTATGCGGACAGACATTTGGGCTGAATTAATTGCTGAGCCATATCGCTTTTTCCGACCACAGCATTATCAGCAGTTTCGAGAGTTAATCCATACGCTAACGTGCTATCACCCCGCTGAAAATCATCCAAATTGGATCATTCAGATGCAGAGGGCCCTAGATCAACTTCAGATCGCTATAAAATCAGTACCAAGGCAGGATAACACAATTCGTGAAACATTGTTGGCAATTCATCGTTTGGAATGCGAACAGATGTCCCCAGAACTTTCAAAAAAGCTTGAAGAATTGTATCATTTTGGTGCGGAAAACTCTTCGATTGATCTGCATAGCAGTCTTCATCTTGCTACAGATAAAATTATTGAGAAGCTCTCCGACCCAGATGCTTCGCAACTCAAAAAGAATACCGAAAGACTAATGATCATCATTGAGATGATTTATAAAGAATGCAACTATCAAAAACTATGCTTCCAAGTAGCGGATATTCATCGGATTATCGCAGAAAAAACACAATATCGGTGGCGTCTGGATGGATTTAAGCGAGTTTGGCATCGATTCATTTGCCCCAATGTTAGCGCATTTTTGGCCACCTTTTTAATAGCCATTATGGTCTTTATCGGGAAAGATTTTAATATGAAGAGTTTTCTTCCCAATGTTATAATCTGCATTATTCCGTCGCTTCTTTCTATCGTCTTCAACTGTAAAAAGAACCGCACATAGTGAATGATTTGTATCCAAAAAAGAGTGAAAGCCTCCGGCATGGCAGAGTTTGACTTGCCATGCCGGAGGCTTTGCTTGTGCACAGGTGGTCTATGTGCTGCTATCGATCAATTTACATTAGTGCTCTCCGGATCATGTGTTCACACATATTTGGTGTATGTACGGGTATCTGACGCTCCTTCAGAATCTTTGACAAACAAGGTCACAACAATTTTATACTGTGCGCCTTTTGTCCCCTGATAAGTAATCGTGTTATCGTATGTCACCTTATTCGTTGTATTCATTCCGGCGGAGTACTGTCCATATGATTTCTCGAGTGTCCACGCACTTCCGCTTTTAACATAGAAATACATGCTCTGAGCGCCAATGCGTGACATTATCCCTTTCCCTGTAATAGAGAAAGTGACATTGATCTCTCCGTCGGCATCTGCGCTTGCAACGCAAGAATGGGAAATAATCAGCTTGCTGGCTCGCGTTTCCATAGCAACAGCGGTAGTTGCCAGCATAGCAATAAGGGTCAACGCAAAAATGAGTGATATAATCTTTTTCAACATATACTTTCTTTTCATATGATACTACCTTTCATAAATGGAATCTACAACGGGTATCAAATCACGTTCCGGCAAGTCCGTGTCAACTACACATTCAAGATTGCCATTGAACCATGTGACACAGCTCGAATCCATATTCGTGTAGAAATAATGGACGATCCCATCTTTTGTATATTGGGTAACTGTGTCCGTATCCTTTTCAAACCTCTCTGTATTTATATCCGAGATCTGCCGGATCTGCAATACTAAATAATGGGTTTCGCTTTCGTATACTGCACAGAATTTAACAAAGTTACCGTGTTCGGATTTGCTTACATCTACAGCCGTGGTTTCAAAACCTTCCGGTAGCTTCGTGGGCACTACTTTTTCTGTTATTCCATAGGCCGCCAAGGCATCTTCGATCCTGCTATATTGTACATCCTCCTGCGGCTGCGGTGCCTTCGTCCCAACTTCTTGGGGGATCTCTCCCTTATACGCATTCTCAAATGTAAACACCTCGGATGTCCACTTGCCGACCATTTGGAAGAACCTTGCAAATCCGCCAACAGAGCAGGCGGCCAACACAAATGCACACGCCAGGGCCGCGGCAATGAGCAGCGCCTTGCGGAGAATGGTTTTGTGAGATCCCTTTCTGTGTGATGCTTTTTCAGGCTCTAATGGTACATGTATGCTTTCTGCCTCGCCGCTGGGATATAGCTGAAGACCCTCACCTTCTGTCGTTGCATATGTGGAGAAAAAATCCTTCAATGCGGTAGTAGCAGCTTCCTTGTCGGCACCGCCTTCACGTTTTTCAATCACCTCCAAGATGTACATAACCATATCCGGATCACCACCATCGGCAGTTTCCATATCTTTTTGCAGGAGGTCTTCCAGTTCCTGCGTACTCAATTGGTCCAGATAGGAGTACATACCATCATTATTTGTTACAGCCATACTCTGAACCTCCTTCATTTCATGTATGTTTATCGTGGAAATATGCTGACATAAAATCAAAATTAAAAATCAGGAAATTCCTCCCTGATTCGCTTTCGTATTCGCTCAAGACGTTTTTGACTTGTCCAGACGGTAATTCCAAGCTCTGCCGCCGCTTCTTTGTGACTGGCGTTTTCAATTATGATGCGCCGGAATAGTGTGATATCATCTTCGTTAAAAGTATCGTGGACGAATCTATGGATGGCCGAAAGAGCATTTCTTGCAAACAGCTCATTAACAAAGTTATCTGTTGCAGCAATATCTTCCGTTTTGCCGCCGTGGCCGATAATCATGTTGGCTTCCCGCTGTTTAGCACGGGTATAATTCCAAATCTTGTTTTTCAGGGTCTGCATCAGCCAACCTCCGATGTTCTCGTGGCTGACTAATTCATCAAACTTGCTCCAAGCATCATGAAAAGTATCCTGCACAAGTTCTTCGGCGACCCCGGCACTGTTCCTATTTGCCTTGGCATAACGTAGTAGTTTAGCCCAGTTATTGACGTAAATATCGCTAAATACTTCACATTTTTCGCATTGCTCCGGTGCCATATCTCTCACCCTTTCTCTCTGTACGGATCTTTATAGCACCCACATCCCACTGTCGCTTTAAAATCTCTTCCGCACCAGCTATTTTAAAAAATGGTCATTGACATATTGGAGAAGATCGAATAGTTGTCGCGAGTTCTTTTCATCCACAGACACAAGCATTTGCGCAATGTTCTTTTTGGCATTATTTACGGCACTTTCATAAATCAAAGCGTCCGCACTGACGTGTAGAGCCTCAGCCATTCTTACAAGACTGTGGATACTTAGCATCTTGTCACCACGTTCGACCTGCGTAATATGCTCAACTGAAATCTCCGCTTTTTCTGCCAAGAATTCTTTCGTATAACCGCAAGCCTTACGGGCATCCCTAATATTCTTGCCGATAGTACATTGTAGTTCCTTTTTTGACACGGCCATGCACATATACCATCCTTCGAAATTCCTATTGGTACTCATTATATTTCCCAAATAGGATTGACGGAATGTGCTACCAGAGTCTATTATAAGCCCTGCCGGGATTTATCGCAATGAATAACAACGAAAAGAAGTCTTTTTTGTCAGTACACCCGCTTTTGTGAGATACAGATATGATATACAGCAGCTAATCATTATTGCAGACACTCGCGAGTACATCAAGGACACAAGAAAACCAATTTATTTTTTCAAGAATTCTTCCACCATAGGGCACGATTCCACAGCTCCCAGTTTACAAATTGGGGTTTCGGAGCGCGAACCAGATCCAGCGGTCTATGGTGATATGATTAACTATCAATTTTAGTTTTCTTCATATCATTATAAGCAACAAGCTTTGTGTTCAACTGCAATAGTTCAAATTACAACCATATTGGAATTTGAACCTAACGACCTCCTCGATGAGCTAACTTAGAGCAAAGAGTTCGAGACCGGAAAACGGCTGCAAGTTTACAATGCTTTCATTCTGCGGTATATTTTATATGAGCGTGTGCAGAGGAGAATATCTCATATGCCTGAACATAATCAATGGTTTATCGAATTATATCGGGAACATTCCGCCCGTCTGTTTAAGCAGGCCTACTACATTCTACGGGATCGGTATTTGGCCGAAGACTTGGTGGAAGAAACATTCTTAATACTGCTATATAAACAGAAGGATCTACTCACCCACCCCAATATCGGCGGTTGGTTGAGTCAGACGCTCAAGCACTTAATTCAGGATGAAACAAAGTCCACGCGGCACAGGCTTGAAATACCGCTTATCCACGACACAGCCGCATTTGCTGAAGATACTTATCACGAGCCTTTAGAGAATTCGTTGCCAAAGGGACTGTCCCCAAAGGAACGAGAAATTTTGATTCTGCTATTTGAGGAACAACTGTCATACGAGGATATTGCGCGGCGGCTCGGCATCTCGATCTTGAATTGCCGAACCAGAGCCTTTCGTGCGAAGGCTCACTACAAGGAATTGATAAAAAATGTCACTGATGACCCATAAAAATTTAAATTCAATGTAATATTACTAAACGTTCAATCAATATAGGAGAGGGGAGGTGCAAGAAGATGCCAGAGAACAGAACCCACCCTGTGAATCGCAGTCCGAAAGAGGACAGCTCTCAAATCAACGAGCATCTTAATACTATGCCGATCGACAAACTGACCGATGCGCTGGCAGATATGTGGGATGCTGCAGACGATTTCACATATTCAGCATCTGAGATGGATGCGTGCTTAGAGGAAATCGAACAAACTGAGGTCGCTCCCGAATTTGATGTTGACGCGTCTTTGAACCGATTCCTCGAAAAGCATTCACGTCTGGTCGAATGCGCATCTCGCACATCTAAAAAAAGCAGACCCAACACCTCTCGATGGAAACCTTCTATTGCCGCCGCTATTGCTGTTTTGGTTGTACTGGGCAGCTTGGTAACTGTGCAAGCCGTTGGCATTGATGTGTTTGGTGCCATAGCCCGCTGGACGAATGAAACTTTTCGGTTTACATCGTCCTTACAGAATAGCACCGACCCTGATACCGATACTCAAAACACAAATAATCAGTCTCCCGACGGAGAGTATACTTCACTTCGAGATGCCTTAGATGCTTGCGGCATCAACCAGAGCATGGTGCCAAAATGGTTGCCCGAGGGTTTTGAGCTTGCCAAAGTCTCCGTTTCTTCTCAGCCAAGCCCGATGAGTATTCGCGCGAAGTACACATTTGGTAACCGTAATTTCTCTCTGATAATTTTCTTGTACGATTCAACTGATGCGGTAGATTGCACGGTTTTTGAAAAGGATTCTGCTACGGTAACTACCTACGAGAGAGGTGAACTCACATATTACATTATGTCTAATAACCAGAGGCTGACTGCGGCGTGGATGCCAAATGATCAGATGGTTTGCACCATTGTTGGTGACTTGTCTGTGGACGAGGTGAAGCAAATCATCGACTTTATGTAATAGGAGGATGTAAATAACAAATGAAGAAACTTGTGCAGTTAATTTTTGTTTTGGTTTTTGCGTTTTCTCTTTGTGTATGCACAGTTGAGGCGGCAACTCCATTAAGCGATAACATCAGTTTGCAGAGAGCAAGTGACTACTTCGATACATATACCATTGATACAACCAGTGGGGCAAAAGGTGAAATTGTTGTCAATTTTAGGATTTATGCCACTGGCTTTATGAGTTCAATCGGCGTGAAGAAGATTATCATTCAGGAAAAAAACGGAACGCGTTGGCAAGAAGTTCATACAAAGCAAGGCACCGCCCATAATGGCTTGTTGGATAAAGGTGCAGACGAATTCAGCGGTAACTATACATATAATGGTGAATCAGGAAAAACATATCGTGCGATTGTAACGATTTATGCTGAAGATTCATTGGGCAACGATTCTAGAACAGTTACCACTAGGAGTGTTATCACAAAATAACATCTGTGTTTGATATAATCCAGTCATTATCGCATGTCAAAAGAAGGCCCGCTATCATAAAGATGGTAGGTCTTCTTTTTATCTGCATTATCCATGTGCCAACGTGACAGCGTATCCCGTATATTCGGGATAAAACGGAGGACGATCGGTTCTTTAGGGGATCTTATAAAATTGTTGAAGCATCCCTCTGCTGCCAACCTAGTTGTCGATGCAAGGAAATAGGTTTTATGGCTTTTCTGAAGCGTATCAACGATATTAGTCATGGTAGTAACATTTAATGTTGCTATGCTTCACTCCAGATGAACCTCTAATTGTGTGGTATTAAAAATTTTTGGAGAAATGTGTAATATTTGTGAGTTCTGAATCAACATATTTATGAAGGCGAACCTACCTAACGTTAGTGTCCGGTTACAGGAATCAATGGGTACCTGCTTCCTGTGAATCGCAGAATATTAAACGAAAGGGGGCGTTATCAGAATAATCGATATTATGATACCCAAAGGAAAAGGTTCGACTTTGAAAACAAAACAATATTTGGAATTAGGAAAGGAAGGCGACATAATGGAAAAGAAGATTTTCAAGAGAGTATCCGTTCTGCTGATGGTGTGTATGCTGATGGCATCTACCGTGGTCTCTGCTTTTGCGGCAAATGTCCAAGATACGGATTATTATGAGACAAATGTTACTGCTGGTAACGAAAGACCGACTGCGAGCAGATACAAGACGAATACCAGCAAGGTCTATGTATATCCGTCTTATTCCCCCAGTTCAAGAACCATGGTAAAAACCATGTGCAAAGATGCTGGAGTAATTACGAATAAAACAAACACTTCTTTCGGCTATGCCGTGTTGACCAGCGGCACAAAGTATGCTATCAGCAATTTTGTGTATGAGCAGGGCGATTATACCACTGGTTATGGCGTCAACATGTGGCTTAGAATCTCTCCCACCGCTGGCAAGGGAACGTTACGGGGAGTCTGGAGTCCCGACTGGACAGGTGCCGGTACCGGGGTTGTTATTATTTAACTCACATACGGTCATGCGGTCACTTTTGCAGATGGGCCAAATTTAGGTTATCTGCTCTAAACAGTAATTACATCAAATAACTGAAAGCAAGGGTTGCCAGAGATCATAGCACAAATGAAATCTGGCAACCTTCTTGTTTTGCTTAATACGGAAGCGATATTTGGAGGAGTGCAATCCATATGATAAAACGAATAAGATCTTTAACTCTGATTTGCATAGCTCTGATACTTGCACTATGCTCCTGTGCTCAGTCGCAGGTAAATAGTGACAGACTCACTGGCAGTGAAAAATCAGAAAACTCAAATCTGTCGAATTCAGAAGAAGTGGTTGACGAAAACGATACTATTCTTGGAAAATACGTGGATGCAGATAGGGTATTTAAGCAAGATGATTTCTTTGGATACGGCCATGTCAACTTCTATGTAAACGATATAAAACTGGCGGATAACATGTCAGATGCTGGGATCGATGAAGCAATCTATCAATTATCAGGCAGTCCTTCTTACGATTATTATATCACCGTATCCCTCACTATAGAAAATGTAGATGTACCGGTAGATGATGGAACCATAGACGATGAGTTCGTCAAATTCCCCTTAATTAACAATTTTCGCCTACATAGGCAGGCAAAAAACGATAATGACAGTAGGGATTATGAACTTGCATATTTTAATCGAGGCGGAGTAGCAAATTCAGATACAAAACGATATTTCCAATATCAGTTGCCTAATATTGGTGAAACGTTAGATGCTGTAATTGGATTTGGATTATGGGATCATGAACTTTCTGACATTAGGAGCAATAACGGTTCACTTTATTTGTGCAATACATACATGCCAGGCATGATGCCGATTGAAGTAACGCTATGAAAAATCTTTTGAAAATAGAGCTGAATAGAGCTTTCTTCAGCAAATGGTTTGCAGTTTCTTTACTGCTCGGAATGGTGCTTGCGATCATCAGCGCATGGCAAACGGCGGCAATCTTTTATGGAGAAAATGGGTCGGTTGCCTATATTGAATACTGCATGGCCAATAGTGTAATACCGAAAGATGGACTGGATGGTATGACTTTATACAACCGCTGGCTGGGAGCAACACTGGATATCGGCTCAGTAGCATTTTTCTACCTCGTTCCCTTGCTTGCTGTGCTGCCTTGCGGGTGGAATCTCTCAGAGGAAATCAATAGCGGATATTTGAAGGTGGTCGTTCCGCGAATCGGCAGAAGAAGGTTTTTCTCTGCAAAACTACTGACCGCATTTTTGTCCGGCGGTGCAGCCGTGGCCATACCGCTGCTTTTTAGCTTTGCTATTACAGCCGCCATCGTTCCAGCCATTACACCGCGTCCTTATAACAACATATACTACTGGGTATATCACGGCGATCTGCTCTCCTCGCTGGCGTTTTCCCATCCCCTTGTGTACGCGCTTATATATATCGTCATCGCATTCACATTTTCCGGGTGCTTTGCTTGCCTTCCGCTGCTCGTGGCTCTCCGCAGTGAAAAGCGCATTGCGGCATTGATAGTCCCTTATATCGCGGTGATATTGTGTGATGCAGCGCGCAATTTTCTCAACTACATCTGCTACATTGAGATTTCGCCGCTGAATCTCATGCACTCATTGCCTCCGGAGAATGCATCAAAACCATTCGTCTTAATTTCTTGGCTGGTGATCTTCTCCGCCGTTATTCTCATTTTCGGCCTTAGAAAAGGGGTGAACCATGAAATTGTTTAAGGCAATACGCTATGATCTCAGATTTGGTATATATGAATCAAGTAAACGGTATTTACTGATTGCTCTGTTTGCTGCATTTGTATTTGTGTGTCTGATTTTCGATATGGTTCACATATCCGTTTTCTTGACAGGTAATGTAAATGGCGTTTGGCGATTGCCTATTTCCCTTGGTGATGTCCTTTTATTCGAACTTGGAGGATATCTTCCAATATCGCAAAACATTGGGGAGGGATTCTCTTTCCCAACGATATGGTTTTTGTCAATCATCATTCCTTGCTATCTGACTCTCAGCTATACTACCCGTGACTTGAGCGGCAGCGGTATACAAGTGATCACGCGCCTGCAAAGCAAGGGACGATGGTGGGTATCCAAATGCATTTTGAATGCAACCACTATCATTCTTTACTATGCCGTCATTTACATAGTCATTGCCGCGCTTTGCCTTGTGTTCGGGTTTAGCCTCTCTTTTATGCCTGACGAAACAATGTTTTCGGCAGAGTTTAATGCAGTGTTCTTGGCATCGCAAACGACAAATTCCCAAATGTTCCTCGCCTTGTGCCTGATGCCCTGCATTACGACTGTGGCACTAAGTTTGGCGCAAATGACGATAACCCTTTTCATAAAGCCCGCATTTGCCTACATTGTGACCTGTGCGTATCTTGCAGCCAGCGTACTATGCGTTTATCCGTTTTTCATCACAAACTTCGCTATGCCGGTGCGTTCCTCGGCAGTTGGGGTCTACAATTTTGACCTTGGATCTTGCCTCGTTGGTGTAATCATTATCGTGCTGGCGGTGATCGCAATCGGCAGACATAGAATTTTGAGAATGGATATTCTGCAAGGAGGAAAAGAATGAATATCGTAGTTGACAATGTGACAAAGACTTTTGGAAACACAAATGTAATTGAAGATATAAGCATGGAGATGCAGTCCGGTCATGTATATGGTTTTCAGGGTATTAACGGCTGCGGCAAGACAATGCTGATGCGTCTGATCTCCGGTTTGATCCACCCGACAAAGGGCCAAATTTTAATCGACGGTGAAGCACTGCACGGAGAGAACAGTTTTCCCAAAAGCATGGGACTGCTGATTGAAAATCCCGCCTTCCTCAACAGCTATTCGGGGTATCAGAATCTGGAAATGCTTGCCAGCATATCGGGAAAAATTGGGAAAGAGGAAGTCCTTCGGGCGTTGGAGCGAGTCGGTCTCTCGGAAAACGCCAACAAGAAGTATGGCAAATACTCCCTTGGAATGCGGCAGCGTCTCGGCATTGCGTGCGCAATTATGGAACGACCTGAGCTAATATTGTTGGACGAGCCGTTCATTTCGCTGGATGAAGCAGCGATCGATTTAGTAGCTGATATCATCCGTCAAGAGAAGGAACGTGGCGCGCTTATTATCCTCGCGTGCCATGATTATGGGTATCTAAGCGGAGCCTCAGACGAGATATTCAAACTTGTTGGCGGAAAGCTTGCCCATCACCTTACAAAGGGCGAAAACGATGTGTTTTCAGAGGTATCACAATGAATCGAAAATGGATCATTGGCGTTGCCATGGTTTTTCTGCTGATCGGCTATGTGTATAGGGTTTACACAGTAAATACCTCAGATGCCGTGAAATATGCCACACCAACCGTGCTGAAGTATCAGTCCAGCGAGGCGGTTGAGCTGAGGCCCGGTTATTATAACATTGGCTATATTGATTTGAGCGGATATTATATCAACGTGACAGGGGCTCGCATCCAAAAAATGTCGGATTTCTTAGCTGCCATTGGCTGCGATGACTCATTTTACGACGCACAGGGCATAGACCGCAAGTACCAATACGTTTATCTTGTTGATGCCACCTTTTGGTTTGACGGCGATAACGACCCATTGAACAATGTAGTTGATTTGACGAGCTTTAAGCTGGTAGGTGATGATTATTACTGTGACTTCAGCTTTGAGGTCAATTCGCTGGCAGGTGTCAACCCTGTTCTTGAAGGGAACAGTATGTTTTCCATTGGCAGCGGCAAGCGTATTGGGCTGCAAATGCCGTTTCTTGTTGATTCGGAGTCCGTCAATGGCACTTCAGAAAACTATCTTCTGTCACACCCACCAAAGCTTATGGTTTCACAGTACCCGTATGAGGTGTATATATCGTTGCCAGCAGCAAATAGCTGACAACACGGCATGGGCGCAATGCCCTCAAACCGGCATTAAAATGGAAGCGGCTGCGAATTCATTGTGCTCGGTATGTATTGCACCAAGAAGAGAAGCGTAAGGTAAAACTATAGGAAACGACATAGTCACTGAAGAAAAAAGACGCAGGTACGAGTGCTGATAGCTCTCGTACCTGCGTCTTTTGTTTCATGGTCTGGCTCTATGCCGAATATAAACCGCTATTCACGTATTGACGCAATTCCGTACACAGTACACCACATATCGCTGCCGCCCGCCGCTGGCGTAGGGGTGACATGTCAGCAGCGTCAGCAGGTCGCGGTCTTGCTGCATCTTGATCTTATCTACCTCGTGGGGCTGGATGATCTGAATGTCAGCTACGGTGTAGGTCAGCGTCTCCCATAGATTTGTCAGCGCAACGGTATCGCCCACCGCCAAACGGTCGATGTGCCGAAAATAATCCGCGCCTTTCCAACCTCGGTGTCCGGCAATGACGCAGTTGGTGCTATTGCCACCGATGGGCGCGGAGGTGTTGCCCAGCACTGCCGCGCCTGCGGCAAGGTGAGCGTCGGATGCGCCTAAGTAGACAGGCATGGTCAGCTCCATAGCGGGTATCTCTAAGACGCCTATGATCTCATCCTCGATGCCGTAGGCGGTCTGGTCGGCGGCGGGTTCTTCGCAGGCTTCGAGGTCAACGAGGTTACACTGCTTTTCGGCATAGATACGCTGGTTGTACTCCCGTAAGGCTGCCAGCAGTTCGGGGTACTGCTGTTCCGGCTTCCGTTCTTCGAGAAAATTCTGCACGGCCTCATCCGTGTTGGCTTGCAGCCTGTACCCTGTAACCACCGGCCACAGCATGACGCAGATACCCGCCACAGCCAACAACGCCGCCAGTACAAGGGATGTCTTACGCATGGCGCACCCTCCTTACCAAAAAGTAAGCACCACCGATTACCGCCACCGCGCCAAGGCCGATACCAAGGCCAATGAGGTAGTGCTGCGTCCACGAGGATGCCGCTGGTTTTTCTGCGGCGGCAGGAGCTTCCTGCTCCGGCACATACGGCACACGATGGCCTCGCACCAGCAATCGGTGGGTATTGACCCCGAAAGGCGTACACGTCACCAGTGTGACCAGATCCTTGTTATCCTCGATTTGGAGCAGGCTGGTATCCGTGGGCAGTACCGTGTGGATGCTGTCCACTTCGTAGGCCAATGTGTCGCCCAAAACGTGGATATAAAAGACATCGCCTTTTTCGATTTGGTCAATGTCCGAAAATAGCTTGGAACTCGCCAGCCCACTGTGCGCCGACAGCACCGCGTGGGTGCTGCTGCCGCCTACCGGCAGAGATGTGCCGACCACATGGCCAACTGACTTTTCCAGCGTGTCCGCGTCCGTGCCGTGCTGCACCGGCAGATATACGTTGATTTTGGGGATGTCCACATAGGCCATGACGCCGCCCACCGTGAGCTGCTGGGCATAGGCCAAGGGAGGGGCGGATGCCCCTCCCTCTGCAATGGCTGCGCCGGACAGCATGGCGTTGTACTGCTCTGCGGCCTGCCGCTGTTGTTCTAACTCGGCGGCATCGGTGTCCGCAATAGCGGCGGTGTAGGCGGTTTCCACATCGGAATGATACTTTTCATTCAAGAGGTCTCCCACCAATGGGTAAAGCATCAGCCCCAGCGCTGCAATACCGCAAGCCGCCGCCAGTATCCAGCGTTTCACTGCTCGCTCTTATGCTTGCGGGACTTGGCGACGATAAACGCTGCCATGCTCAGCAGCAGAACGCCGCCCACCGTATACATCCAAACGCCGTAGCCGCCTGTCTTGGGCAGATCGAAGCCGGGATTATTGACCACAGTCAGCGGCACAATGGCGTTGCCGTCGCTCATGGTGACATCCTTGCCGTTGACGGTGGCGGAGGCGGTCAGCAGCTTGGTGCCGCACTTCTCGCACTGACCGTTCTCAGCGGTCTTGATAGCGATTTTGACCGCTTCCTTCAGCAGCACATAGCCCTTGTCGGTGGCAATTTCGGTCAGGCTATACGCATCGTCCTCCAGACCCTTGACCACGATGTGACCGCTGCTATTGGGAACGAAAGTGGTAGCGTCAGCTTTCTTTTCGGCAAAGCCCTTGGCGTAGTACACGCCACTCTTCAGGTCTGCGATGATATAACAGTCGTCTGTATCGTTGTGCAGCTTAAACTTCACGTTCCGCAGGTTGCCGCCATTGCCAGAGAACTGCTTGAGAACGTCGATGCCGTAGGTATACACATGGCAGCAATCCTTGAGGGTGTCAAAGTAGGTAGTGTTGGTACGCTTCCAAGTCAGCACGACCTCGTTGGGGTTATCGGTATGGCCCATCTTGGCGTCTGCGGTCAGTGTCGCCGCGTAGGTGATACGCATGGTGCAGTCGCTGTAGCCACGCTTGACGCTGTCGGTATAAACGCTCTCAGATTCGTTGATCTCGCTCAGACCGGATTCGATCATGCAGATGGTCATGGTGTTGGCGGTATCATCGTAACCCACGGTAAATTTGCCGGAGTTCTCGGCCCAGGTGGCGATCTTGTCGGTGCAGCCAGCGTCCTTAAAGAACTCAATGACCACATCGTTCTTGTTGTACTTGATGCCCTTGCTCAGCGTGTCCACATAAGTGTACTCGCTCAGAGCAGACGCCTTGGAGGTGATGGTGGGCAGGGTGCTGATGATCTGGTAGTCCACGGTGTCGCCCACGGAAGCGGTAGCGGTGTGGGTGTAACCGTCCTTGATGTCGGTCAGGCTGCCGGTATTCTTGCCGGTGGAGTTCTTTGCTTCACGCACGGTCTTATCCAGCGTAGGATTGCCGGTCTGATTCTTGGGGTAGACGGTAACATCGTAGTTCCATGCCGCGCCGTCGATGGTAGTCATGGGCAGGGACACGAAGAAAGTATTGCAGGTACTGGTGACATTTTCAGGGACGCGAGTTTCTACAACGAGATAAAGCCCCTGCTCCATATCAGAAGCGGAGGTGTGTCCGGTGGCATCCGTTTCGGGCATAGCCACGCCGCCGTTCTTCACGGCGGTCTCCAGCGCATTTTTCACGGTGGTGGCGTTGGCAGCCAGTGCGGTGGACAGCTTGTTGTTGAGCATATCGCTGGTGAAGTAGTTGATGCCATTGTCGGTCTTGTGAGCATCTGCGCCTGTCATGCCGATGGCAGACAGTACGGCATTGGAGCGTTCAGAACTGTCGAAGCCATACAGCACACCCACCTGCCGCTGACCGTCTACCGCTTCATTGCTCATGGTGATGTCAGCAACGCGGAGGTAGGTAAACTCCACGCCCTGGATGGCGTACTTGCTCAGCTTGTCGATAACCGCGTCGTCATACAGGCCGGCGGAAACGTAGGACTCCGCATCCCATGCGCTGTCTTTGCTGGCTGTGGTGATGTCATACTTGTAGATGCTCAGAGATGCTTTCTTGCCGGGGTCGATGATCGGCGCAGAATCTGTTGCGGCAAATGCTGTGGTCATCAAGCCGAAGGCCATAAGCGCCGCCATCAGCAGCGCCAATACGCGATGGATCTTTTTCATTTAGCTGTCTCCTTTTTGATGTTAGATTTTTTGCAAAAATAAACACCCATGCAAAGCATGAGTACTGCAAGCAGAATATAGGTTGTAAATCCCGTGCCGCCTGTGAAGGGCAGCACAACGCCCGCATTGTTGCAGGCAGTGATGGTAACATCACGGTTGCTGCTGTCCAACGTTCCTGTGAACAGTGGCTCGGTCAGCAGCGTGTACCCTGCTGGGGCTTTGGTCTCCGTCACACGGTACTGCACACCGGTTTTAAGATTCTCCCACTTGGCGACGCCGGTTTTGTCCGTGGTGATCCGACTGACCTCCGTCCACGTCTTGCCGTCTGCTGAGGTTTCCAACAGCAGCTCCGCACCGGTGAGAGGTGCGCCCGTGGCATCCACCTTGCGGACGGTGATGCTGCCCTTCTCCTCCACGGCTTTGATTTTAATGTACGCCTTCACGGGGTCGCGCCCCACGCCGGTATAACCGGCCATCGCCTGATACCGTCCCGTCCGATCATACCAGCAGATCACCGCTCGATCCGGATCGATCTCATAGGCACTGCCGGTGGCCGAGTAGGTTTTCTCGGTGTCGAGATTCTTGGCCGCCGCTGCCGGCACTGTGATAGTCAGGGTGTTGCCCTTCCGTGTGAAGGTGATGCCGCTCCCGCTGTTGGCGGCGAAATTGTAGTTACCCAGCACCTCATTGTCATCCGTAACCGTAGCTGTATAGCTGCCCGCTGCGTTCCTCTTCAGCTCGATGGTGTCGCACCAGCGCGGCGCGTACTCTGCAAAGCTGGGGATCATCGAGGCGTTCTGCATCGCCGCCGCGATCTTGTCATACCACAGCCCGAAGGTCGGGTAGCGGCTCGTATCCACACAGCCATAGAACGGGCTGTATTCCCAATCGTCGTAGGTGTAGGCGTTGCGGTATTCGCAGATCAGCTCCCAGATGACGGCCTGCGTTGCCGCCCACTTTTCCGCGTTGATGATGGCACTGCTGTTCCGGTCGCCGGACGCCGTGCCGTAGTCGGCACTGGGATAGCCCAGGGACATCGCCAGCGCGATACCGCTCTGCACAGAGGCGGGCAGATTATACCAGCTGGCACTGGATCCCTCCTTGTAGGTGCCGCTGTCATCGGAGTGAACGCCCGGCTCGATGCAGTAAGCCACCGCGCCATCCGCATATTTCATGTGGTAGAGGGCGCTGCCGCTGCCGAGGCTGCTGGTAGCCGAGATGGTCAGATTTGTAATGGACGGCGTTGTGCTTTGGCTATAATCATACTGACGAAATGTGATCTCGTCAGAATAGACGTAGACCCTGTACTTGACCGTCACGCTGGCAGCATAGGCGGTCACCGCCAGTGCTGCGAGCATAGCCAGTATCAATACAAAGCCCAGCAACATTTTTTTGTGTTTCATGGCTCCTCCTTCGGATATAAGATGACCCCCTCCGTGTTGGAGGGGGTCTTGTATGAAGTTACCTCTTAGCCATCGTACAGGACATAGATCAGCAGGCTTGCGCCGTCCTCTACGATGCAGACGTTGCAATGGAAGCCCGCATCCGAGATGCTATCCATGCCCGCCTGCATCATGAGCTGCCGGAAGGTGTAGTCCACCATGTCCCGCGCCTTGGCCTCCAGTGTCTCCTGCGAGGCATCCGCCGCTACCGATGCAGGGAAGCGGTACGCACTGTTGTCCAGCGTCAGACTGCCGTCTGTGATGACGCCGTACTGCGCGGCAGCATAGGCGTTGGCCGCCTCGACAGCCGCCCAGCGGTCTGCCGGTTCGGGTTTCGGCTCCGGTGCAGGGACAGGTTCGGGTGTAGGCGCAGGTTGTTCCTCCTGTTTCTCCTCTGCCGGGGTAGGCACCGGTGTGGGTGCGGGAGCAGGTGTATCCTCCGGTGCAGGCGCGGGTGTTGCCGCCTGTTCAGGGGTAGTGGGCGGTGCCGTTTCAGCGGTTGTAGGCTGCTTTTCTGCGGCGTTATCCGCATTCTCTGATGTCTCCGCCCGCTCGACAGGCCGTGGCGCGTCCGCACTGTCCTCGGTTTTTTCCTCCTTCTGCGGCATTTCAGCCTTGTCCTCCATAGGTGCGATAACCTGCACCGCGCTTTGCAGTGGAGGCGTTGTCAATGTGGAAACATCCTTTGTCTGCCCGCAGGCCGTGAGCAGCAGAACGCCCTCCAGCGCGAGCAGTGCTAATCGTCTTTTTATCATTTTCTGCACTCCCTTCTTTTCCTGTTGGTTTTATTTTAATCATGCTTATCCCCGGAAATCAATAGGCCCACAGACTTTATTTTGGGCGGCATAAGCATTTAAAATAAAAGCTTGACAATCCTTTTGACACTACCACTTGGAAAGAATCTTTCCATACATCTGACGCTTGTTGCTGTCAAACCGCTTGACCGTCAGGATCACGGTGTCACCGATCTCAAAGTCGCTGTCCTCATACTGATAAGCATAGGAGCACATGCAGACAGTGCCATCCGGCAGGTTGCAGAAGACACCGCCGGCATACTTGCCGGAGATCACAGCCTGCCGCCGGCTGTTGACAGGGTGACGCCGCTCGGCCCCTTCAAAGGGATCGGACAGTGCCGCCTTCACGGAAACCCGGAGCCGATCCGCATCGGCGTCGTAGTCCGTCACTACGCAGTCCAGTTCCTGCCCGGGGCGGTAGACAGCGCGCAGATCTGATACGGACATGTAACAGAGATCCTTCTGCGTCAGGCGAATGTCATGGCCATAGCACTCCACCGTGCAGCGGACAGGGCCAACATCAATGACACGGCATTTCAGCCGGGTACCGGGCGCATTCAGTTCTGCCCGATGGGCAAAGTAGGAACGGCGTGTCTTCATAGCCGACTTACGGGAAGCCAGCGCAAAGCCGTTTTCCCTGTCCACCTTGATGATGTTGAAGGACAGCGTGGCACCCATGATATGATTCAGGGACATTCCGGGTCGCCCCGCTCCTGACCACATTTCCGTTTCGGGAATCAGGATACGCACACGGTAAGGGACGACGATGGCGCAGGACAGCTCCCGCTTTCGCACCTCGCCGGTCCTGCGGCTGCGTACATTCAGCGAGAACATATCCACGCCGATCACCGTACCGCTGAGGGGGCTGCCGCCGCGATAGGACGCGTAGATGGCATTCCATTCCCGGCGTTCCTCCTCAGATAGATTGCGATCCAGCTTATGGAAATCCAGATGAAAGAACTTCTCGCGGTCACTCATCTCCGGCCTCGGTGCAGATGCTTCCTGTTCCTCTGCGGGAGGAGCTTCAGCCATGGGCGGCGAGGCATCTTCTTCCACAACAGCTACTTCGACTTCTGCGGTGGTTTCCGGATCGGGCGGAGAGCCTTCCTGTGATGCGGGTTCCTCCGCAAAGTCTACGGTCATATCCGTATCATCATAGGACGGTTCTTCTGCATCTTCAGATGCTTCCGCTGGGGTCACTTCGGCTTCGGCGTCAGTTTCTGACGGCACAGACGGAGTCTCCAAGTCCTCTCCGTGCGGAGTACTCCCAGTCAGGATGTCAGAAGGCAGCTGCTCCACGGGGTCGGGTGTCGTTTCTACTGTGGATTCCGTGACCTCCACAGGGGGATCAGACATTGGTTCGGTCGGAACGGTCTTCTTTCTTGGCATTTGGTTACCTCCTCGTTTTAGAATGTCGTGTTTTTATTCGCAAAGAAACGGTGTGTACCGTCCTTTTGCTTCTGTGCAATGATCTGGCGATCCGGCAGTTCCTTGCCTTGCAGGGCGAGGGAGTGTTCCGGAAGCCAGATGAGCCGCTCTTTTTCTCCAAGCTCTATACGGCGAAAAGAGGGTTCGCGTTCTGCGGTCAAAGCTGCCACATAGTAGGCGGTCAGCTCATCACCGAAGAGAAAACAGAGCAGAGCGGGCAGACTGGTGGGAATAGAGAATTGAAGCGGACACCCGCCTGTGATCTCCAGCATCACGTCGATGCTCTCCAGAAGCAGCGGATTTGCCGTTTTTGTGATAAGATGTATCACATCGTCTTCCACACAGACAGCGTGAGAGATCCCGCTGAGCTGCCGCAGCATGGGTGTCAGATGCTCCGGGCGCATGGTCATTACCCGTTCTCGGTACTTGCCATACAGCAGCGCGAGAAGCTGGTCGCGCCGGATACAGCCGACCTTGCTCAAAATCTCCATGATGCACTTTTGCTGGTTGGTCAGCAGCATGGCTATATCACCTCCTATGGCCCGCCGAGGCTGTTGAGATAGGGATCGACGACCAAATCGTTTTCACCCTCCGTGATACAGTTGAACAGGACAGCCATGGTGTATTGGATCGAGTTGCGGATATTGCGCTCCTGATTGGCCCGCAGCCGCTGCTCCGTATCGCGCAGCGTTAAGTTGTCCAGATTGTGGAGCCTGTGACGCACCCTGCTTTGCGGCAATGTGGCGTTGCCTACCCGAAAGCTGTCCGAATAAAAAAGCCGCTCGATGGCCGTTTCAAAAATACGGGCCATCTCCGGCTCAAAAGAGGAGAGCTCACAGGCATCCAGAATGCCGGTAAGCTCTTCTTCGTCCAGTCCCTCCGTGACGGATGGACTGACTTCAATATAGCTCTCATCATTCTTCCTCTTATCAGTATAACTTGGCCGCAGATTTTGCGGTTCTGCAGGCGCAGCATCTGCGGTTCTTGAACTGCTGTTTTCGCCGTTCTTGAACCGCCTATCCTGCGGTTCTGGGGGATCAAGAGCCGCAATATCCGCGGTTCTTGTGCCGCATTCCTCCGGCTCCATAAATGGCGCGCACTGGTAATCCGGATCATCCATGGGCTGTACGCAGGCGAGATAGATCTGGTTGGCGTCGCCCCGTCCGCAGCGTTTTTCCCAAATCAGGTGAAGCTCCGCCAGCTTACGGAACGCGGCAGACACCCGCTGCTCACAGATGCGCAGCTCCTGTGCCAACGCTTTGCGGGGAAAGATCACAAAGACCTCGCCATTGTCATTGACCCAGCCGTTCCTGCGGGAGAGCTGAAATCGGTTCAGCAGAAAGGTGTAGGCCACCTTGGCATCCAGGCTCATTTCCGCGTATCGTGGGTCGGAAAATAACCACCGCGGCATTTGCAGATGGTGGACGCTCTGTATATCCGTTTGCTTCATGAGCGCAAACGCAGGGCGCTGGTTCAGTTTTGCGGCTTTCATACCGGCCCCTCCTCATATCGTTTTGTTATTCTGCCTGTTTTCGTGGCGCGGGCTTCAGCTCCACCATGCCGAGATCGTTGCCATCTACCTCATAGGTAAAATCATCGTCCCCTTCCGTAGAGATCGGCGGCTCTGCCTGTGGGGCAGACGTCCGTTCTTCGGCAGGGGGCTTTTCTTCCTTCCGAGGCGCGGTGGTCGGTGTCTCCTGCGCTTTTTGCTTCCATGCGGGGATATAGTCTACCACGCGGCAGGTCGTAAGTCCGGTGAAGTCCGGTAATTCTTCCGGCGTCAGCTTATAAAGCAGCGCGGGCCGGTGGCCCTGAAACAGCGCCAGACACTTTTGTTGATCCAGACGCAGCACCTCATCCGGCTGCATCAAGTCCCGCTGGATATTACTGCGGGTTTTGGAATAGGGCCGGGTGCTGTTATAGATGGGTGAGAACAGGGGCTGCATGGGCATCTGGTTATTGGTGACAGCAATAGTGACCTTGCCGCACTTTTCCGAGATGTACTTGGCGGAGGTCAGGTCGTTGCAGCCCATATAGATGGTCTGGTTAAAGGTGTTGAGCTGATTTTCCCATTCTTTTCCTGGATACCGCTGCTGCCACTGGCTGAGGCTCTGCACCACCACCTGACACGCAATGTTGAAGCCGCGCACACTGTTCAGCGCGTCGGCAATGCTCTCCATGTAGCCGATGTTGCAGTATTCGTCCAGGCAGAAATTTACCAGCACCGGCAGCCGCCCGCCCTTGCAGTGGAGCCGTGCGTAGTTGGAAAGCTGCGGCATGGCCAGCGAAAAGAACAGCGAGCTGAGAAAACGGTAGGCACTGTCCTGTGCGGAAATGATGATGAAGTATGCACAGGGCCGCTGTCCCGGCAGCACGAGGTCTACATCGTGGTTGCGGGTGATCGTGTCCACCAGCTTGTTCTGGAAGATGGCAAGCCGGTTGCCAAGGCCGGTGATGATGTTGCCCCATAGATTTTCGCGGGCCTTCAGGAACAGCCCATGATGGCCCTTGGCGGGGTGATCGGGCGGCAGCGACGCCAGTGTGCGGTTCAGCTCATTGACGCTCATGGTGGCAAGGATCTGATACACGTCGCCCAAACCCCGCTGCTCGATGGGCAGCAGATCACCCTTTTCATCCCGCAGATTGCAGACATAGTGGATCAGGGCCATCAGGAGATTCAGCTCCGCACGGCTCCAGAAGTCATCGGTCTCTTTGGGGCTGGAGGTATTCTGGATAATGGTGTTGGCCACCGTCTGTACCAGATCTGTTTCTGTGTCCAGTCCATAGAGACAGTTCCAGCCATCTGAGTGAGCCATGTCCAGAAAGTTGACCGCTTTGACGTAATGGCCGTTTTCACGGAAGTAGGGGGAAAGCTGCTCGAACAGTTCGCCTTTTGGATCGACGCAGAATACGGACTCCTTTCGCTGAGCGCAGCCCATCAGAAAGGGCAGGATCAGGCCGCGGGTCTTCCAACTGCCCGGCGCACCGATGCAGAGAAGGTTGTTGTTTTCGCCGGGTACCATGCGATGAGCCACATAGGCGGCGTATTTGTCCGGGTTCTCCGGCCGTTCCTTGATCTTGCCCAGCAGCATTCCGGAGACGCTGCGTATGGGGCCGATCTCCAGAAAGGCTTCCATCTCCCGTTTGGTGAGGAAGCCGGAGGAGCCATGCGTCCCGTCCGGGAGAATATCGAAGCCTCGTGGGTCTCGCGTATACTTATAGCCGGAAAACCAAAGGTAGCCGCGTTTGGTCACAAGGCAGAACACCAGCGCAAAGAACGCGGTGGCTTTCAGTCCGAAGCCAGAGAATATCGCCAGCCAGTTGCGGATCGGATTGAATATCCAGATGGCGGTCACATCCTGCCCTGTGTTATGAAAGATAGCGTCAATGCCGAGGCGCATGGAGTTCAGGAGCATCCCGTAAAAATACCAACACACCAGCCCGACAGGGATGTAGAGGGGCAGTTTCTTTTTGTGCCGCTGGAACCATACACCCCAGCGGGCTTCAACGGTATCCTCCAGCTTTTCCAGCAGTTTTGATAAGCGGGGCATGGATCATCTCTCCTTTTTCTGTGACATAGGGGGTATCCAGTGGACGGTAAGGCTTCGGCACATCTCCCAGCAACTGCGTGATGGCATCCTCGGTCAAGGTAAAGACCCGCGCTTTTCCGGTGTCCTGATAGCGCGGACCCCATACTTCTGCTACCTGCTGCGGCAGAGCGGCCAATACGAGCTGCGAATAGCCCTGCTCTCGTGCCAGCGTATAGGCGGTGTCCACGCGACGCAGCTCCATGTCAGCCGCTAACACGAAGGGCTGTCCCTGAAACAGTGCGTCCCAGCAAGGTCTGTCAGGCGGTGGAGGGCTGTAATGGCCTTTCAGCGCCAAGCGCGTCAGTCTCTGTTGATAATCTGGCTGAGCCATGATTTGAAGCTGTGTCACGCCGGTATCGTTGCAGGCCAGAAGATAAACCGGCTGCTGAAACCAGCGGGCAGCGGCGCCGTAGGTCATGAGCTTGCTCTCGTCCTCTGCCATAGGCTTGTCCAGTTCGGTAAGCATATCTGAATAGCTTTCGCCGCAAAAAAGGAAGCTGCGTGTTCCGGGCAATTTTGCTGTATTGTTCTGAAAGGCGGACAGCTCATCCATGGGGCAAAGGCAGCCGATGTCCGGACAGACATAGTGCGCGGCACAGAGCAGATTCCCAACGTGGAGCAGAGCCGCCGTGCGAGTGCTGCCCCATGGGTTACGGCCACGCCCGCGACCGGCAGAGGTGAGAAACAAGGCGTTTCCCTCCGCCAGCTCATCCGGCTGTGTGGTATAGACGTTGATACCGGACTGATAGGCTGTCAGCAGCAGAGAAGCAAGCCGCAGCCGCCGCACAACGGCATCCGCATGGTACGTTCTCGGCGTATCCGGCAGCCAAATGGTTCCCGCCAGCAGCCGACGTCCCTCTGCGGTAAGGATCAGGGCCTCGCTTTTGCTATGGTATTTGATGAGCTTCATCGTCAGCAGATTCGATAGCTCTGTCTCGCTGATGAGCCGCAGCAGCTGGGCGGGTCGGATATACTGGCACCATCCCAGCAGCCGCAGCGCCTCGATCTCACGCACACAAAAAACCATTCGCACCCTCGTTCCTGTGAACGCCGAAAGCACCCTTACACCGTGCCGGTGTAAGGTCACTTTCGGCGCCTTTCTCGCATCAAATCTGTTGGCTCCCCGTAGAAGGCAGTTTTTCCTCCGTTGTGGGCAGTCACAGGAGCGCGGAAAAGCTTGTCGGCAAAAGGCTTTGCGGGGCGTATATACCCAACAGATTTTGCTTTCCGAGGAAGCACAGCACCTTGACCCGTTTTGGTGGAAAACCTGTTGGGTGTCTCAGCCTTAATACAGCCCCGTAACGCTGTAATCTCCCGATCGTGCGGAGAAGAAATCCGGTGCATCCTTCATATCCAGTACGGTGATGTGACACACATTCTGACAGCTCCGCGTGGAGAGCAGTGCTACCGACAGCGTATACTGGTCATCGTCGGGGATCACCCTGCCCTTGATGGCGTTGCTGACCGCTTTCCAGCCCTTGTTGTCCTGGTCGAAAATGTGGCGGCCATCCACATCGCTGTATTCCTCGATCACCAGCAGTGCGCTATTGAAATGAGGAAGCTGTCCACCGCAGGCTTCATAGGCGTCCAGCAGCTCCACCAATGTTTCCGTCAGCCATGTGGGCGGCTGAAACCGGCAGTGGGGCAGCAGGGTATTGATGCGGATATGAAGCCAGTCGATGCCGATACGTTCCACGCTGCCCACCACCTCCAACGGACGGAGGGCGCGGCCCCGTTTATACCCGCCTGTGCCGGGACTCTGCTGTTCGCAGAGGCGGCGGAGTTGCAAGGCGGTATCCTCAAAGCTACCGCATAACTCCTCCAGCATTTTCTGGAAGGTGCCGGGCGGCAGATTGTCCGCTTGGATCAGCAGCTTGCGGGCGTCTATGGCGGCGTCTTCCGTCAGGCGCTGGATCTCCCGTAAATCAGTTTGTTTGCTCATTTGCTTCCTTTCTTCCGGGCCTGCCGGTCGGTGGGTGATGTGGTAATGGCGTCATACTCCTTTTTCGTGACATGGAAGGCCACGGGGACGTGATTATACCCGATGCACAGCAAGCCCTCCCCGCGCCGGAATCGCGTGATCTGCCGTACCTCCTCTTCCGAGAGGTTGAGGATCTGCTGGATAAGGCGGGCCTCCTGTTCCTCCATCTGCATGACGAATTTGATACGGCTGGAGTCCAGAATACCCTTGCCGTACTTACCGCCCTCCAGACTGAACAAGTCCTGCATACCCTGTGTAGAGGTGATAGCGATACCTCCAAGGCCACGGATGGTCTTGACCATCTCCTGCACATAGGCGGCGGCCAGCGGATTGGAACCGGCTCCTACCAGACTCCACAGCTCATCCGCGATCAGGGCGGACAGCTCGCCGCCTGCGTTCATGATGATGTCGTTGGCCACGTCGATGGCCCAATAGATACCGGGCAGGATCAAATCATCCGGCATACCGGAGGTGTCCAGCACGATATACTTGTTGTCGATGCTGATGTGATTGCGGCGGCCCATGGCGGCGGCAGAGCCGGTCACATAGCGGGTCAGTACCACCGCCAGATGCTTGGTTTCTGCCCTTTCCAGAAGAACATTGTACCAGTCGGGGATGATGGGCATTTCCTTGAATGCGCCGTTTTCATCCACCACGGAGGCATTGTCGAAGGTGATCCCATAGCGGTCGTAGCACTCCACCAGCGAGGCATCCAGATAATTCTTGTCCTCCTCTGTAAGATTCTTCTTTTGCAGAGAGTACCAGATGATGAGCCGGGAGATCTTATCCGCCAGCACGGAGTCGTCCCGCGCCGCCAGCTCTTGTATTCCGGCATAGGCGTCCAGTGTCCTACGGCGGATAGCCATGATGTTGGGACAATCCCGCGAGGAGGGGGACAAGCGCAGATATAGGCCGCCCAGCTGCTCGCAGTTGGGGCGGAACTCGTGGCCTTTCTTGGGAATGACACACACCACACGCTTGCCCTGCTCACGCAGGCGCCCAGCCAGACACTGGAGCGTTACGCTCTTGCCGGCGCCGGAGTTGCCGCCGATCCACCAGTTGCCGTTGGTGTATTTGTAGTCGTCGTAAGGGTCAAGGAATACTGGGGACTTGTTGTAGAGGTTCAGCCCCAGAAAGATGCCGTTGCGATCGCTGTGCTCATAGGACACAAAGGGGAACGCCGCAGCTACGCCGGTAGTCAGCGCGTTGCGGCGGCTCTTGCGCTCAATGTCGGCGTCCAGCGTGACCAGCGGCAGTGTGGAGAGAAAGCCCTGCTCATTGGCGTAATCGCAGCGGCGGGCGATCATATCCACCGATACGCACAGCTTCTCCACGGCGGTGACACGCTGTTCCAGCGTATCCGGATCGTCCGCCACTACTTCAATGAGGGTGTGCATATAGTAGAAGTCCTCCCCCTGCCGGTTCATGACGTCCTTCAGGTAGAGACCGGAGGTGATGGCACTGTCCAGTTCCTCATAGTCCTGACGGGTATCTCCCACATCCCGCATTCGACTGCGGTTGAGCATGGTGGTCTGCGCGATCTTGGAGAGGATCTTTTCCCGGTTCTGGCGGGTAAAGCTGAAGCTGACATTGACGCCCTCGCCCGCCTCCACCAGCGGCGCAAGCCAGCAGGAGCCGACTGTGGTGCTGTAGCCATAGCCGGTGATGTAGAGATAGGCATGAAAAACGCCGTCCACTACGATGTAGTCACGGCTTTTCGTATCAATGGCGGTGGGGGAGAGAATGTCCAGAATGGTGGTAGAGCCGGCTTCCAGCTCGGAGAGATCCGGCCTTTCCGGGCCGAACAGCAGTCGTTTCAAAAGCGGCTGCTTCTTGATAACAGGCTCGGCATCTGCCGGTGGTATAGGTTTCTTTTGCTTTTTCATGGTGATACTCCTATGACAGTGATCTATTTCAAAAACATAAAACGAAACGCATCAAAAACATAAAACGAAATCCTTCAAAAACACAAAACGAGATTGACGTAAATAGAATTTTTGCGTATACTATAGAAGAACAGGAGGTGCAGCGTTATGCAGCAATACTTGCCACGAATCGTAGACCGTGAACTGGCCTTGAGGTTAGAGGCGTTTGGCGCGACTTTGATTGTCGGCCCCAAGTGGTGCGGAAAAACAACAACGGGTCAGCAGCAGGCGAAGAGTATTCTGCGGATGCAAGACCCAGACAAAAAGGCAGCTTATCTTGCGACTGCTGAGGCGAAACCTTCGTTGCTTCTTAAGGGTGATAACCCGAGACTGATTGACGAATGGCAGATTGCCCCCGTCCTTTGGGACGCTGTGCGAACTGCGGTAGACATCCGGCAGGAAGAAGGCCTGTTTATTCTGACAGGCTCCACCTCCGTGGATGATAAGAAGATCATGCACACGGGGACAGGACGAATCGCCCGCCTGAAAATGTATCCCATGAGCCTGTACGAGTCTGGCGAATCCAATGGACAGATTTCGCTGAAAACGCTGTTTGACCAGTCAGATGCGGATATTGATGGGGTCACAAGTCCGCTCTCTATCGAGCAGTTGATTTTTGCCGCATGCCGAGGAGGATGGCCAGCAACACTGCGCAGAAAGAGCCATGAGGCTCAGCTTTTGACTGCACGGGAATATATTACAAATATTTGTGAGTCTGATGTTTCCACAGTGGATGGCGTACAACGAAACCCCGTCTGGACCAGCCTGATTCTACGTTCCTATGCCCGGAATATCTCCACACTGGCGAAGAAAACCAATATCCTGAAGGACGTGTCCGCCAATGCGGACGGTATAACTGCCCCCACATTGGATTCGTATCTGAACGCGTTGGAGCGCCTTTTTGTGATAGAGGACATTGATGCGTGGTGTCCAGCTATCCGCTCGGCAACAGTAATACGATCCGGTAAGAAACGAGGTTTTACAGATCCGTCCATTGCCGTAGCCGCTATGGGACTTACCCCCGAGTATCTGGAGCAGGATCTAAAGACCTTCGGCTTTATCTTCGAGTGTCTTGCCATCCGAGATCTGAAGGTCTATTCCTCAGCTTTAGGTGGAAAGGTATCTTATTATCATGACCGGCTTGATTTGGAGGCAGACTGTGTATTGCATCTTTCTGATGGAAGATACGCGCTGATAGAATTTAAGCTGGGCAGCCGTGAGATTGAAGAAGGCGCTCAGCATCTGCTTGAAATCAAGAATTTGATCCATCAAGCCATTGAAAACGGCACGCCCAGCCTGCGGGAACCAGATTTGTTAATGGTCATTACAGGCGGAGAAATCGCGTATACCCGGCCTGATGGGGTGAAGATCATTCCGATTGGCTGCTTAAAGGACTAAGACTAATTTGACGGGAAAGGGCATCGCAGCAGCGATGCCCTTTCATTGTGTCTGCGCCTCATATACGCCATGCACCGCCGTGGTCATATCAAACACGCCCTCCGGCAGTTTGACGCGCTGGCTGGTGCGCTTATTGATGATCTCATAGAGCAGCTCCAGAGCAAAGTCATCCGCATAGCGGGGCTCCTGCACCTCCAGCTCGCACAGATCCAGATAGCGGCGGGCAGTGTCCGCCTCCTCATTGAGCCGCTGGATAATGCCCTGTACGGTGTTGGGGGATGCCCGCATCTGCGATTCATACTGGAATACCATAAAGAACCGGTGCTGCAAGGCATTGCTGGCCACGCCCCTGCCGATGTCCTGAATGTTATCCTGGATCATCTCACGGCAATAGGCGTTGTCCTCGTTCTTTGCGTACTCCTGCATCCGCTCAACGTAGCGTGATATGTCGGCAGGCAGCGTCCGAGCCTCAAACTGCATGTGATCCGGCGCGATCTTCAGATATGCGGCAAAGGCTTCCACAATGGCCTGCCGGTCCTCAGCAGACTTCAGGTAGATGTTCACCGGTACGATCTCAAGAATCTTGATAAAGCGGTTGTCCTTTGTAATGACCACGCCGCCGATGATATTCTTGACAGGCAGCCAATCCTGAATGCTGCCCTGATAGCTGGCGGTAGTGCTGGTCTCCACACCGCCGCCAAATAGTGCTTTTTTGATACTCATGCCGTTACCACTCCTCTGAAAAACATCATGCGCCTGCGGCAGTGCCATGCCCACCAGCCTTTCAACCAGCGTGTCAGACTGTCATCGCTGACACCCATCAGCCCGAAGCCGCCGATGGGGACGACCAGTGAAACGGTCACGATGATCTTCGGCGTCAGGGAGAAGGGCAGATATGTCAGGCACACATACAGCACCGGCAGGCATAAAAGAAGGGCCTCGATGAGATTGCGGATCTCAAACAGGCCCAGGATCCGTCCGGCATTGGTAAAGTTGACTGGGATATAGTAGGTGTCAGTGTTCATCCTCGACCTCCTTTGCGGGCTGCAAAAGTCGCCCTTTATAGGTTTCGTATTCTTGCTTCAGCTCCTCCGGCGCATCGTCCCATTCCGCCAGCAGCCGCTCCATACCGAGGCAGAGCAGACGCTCGTGGTACTCGGTGGGTGGAATATCCGTCAGCTCCATGCGGCTGAGGTGCTGGTTGCTGATGTTCATACGTCCGGCAAGAGCGTTCAGCGTGATCTTATATTTGATGCGCAGAACGCGCAGACGGGTGGGAACGTACATTATCCGGCCTCCCTGTATTCGATGTAGGGGATGCGGCACCAGCCCTGCCAGCCACGGCCGACGACCTCCGTCCGTACCACGCCGTACTTAGTACCCATGGCCTCCACCGCATAGCCGTTGCCTACATAGACGCCGATATGCCCCTGTTTCCATAGAGCGATACCTACAAGCTCCGGCATGGTGTCCATTGTTCCCGCCATACCGGCCTTCTGGGCATTGGCGTACATCTGGTCAGCGCCGACATCGGGCATTCCGTTTGTGCCGTAGTTGATGGAGCCGCTGGCGGCGTCAAGCCACCCATAGCCTTTGATAAGTCCGATACAGTCCGCTGTGCGGCGGCCCAGCCAGTTGGCGCGGATAAAGTCCTCATATTTCCCGACGCCCTCCGGGTACTGCTGGAGCTTATAGTTGAAAAGGGCATCCGTCAGGATATTGCCATAGGTACCCCAGCAATAGCCCCAGTTGTTCTCCCACGCCTGCATGGCGTAGGCGGCAAGGTCTACGTTATTCTTGGTGGAGGGGCTGACAAAGCCGGACGTGTCAATGGTGTCGCCGTAGCTGCCGCCGTGCTCATAGTCTCCGGTATAGCCGGTGTCGCCGCTGTAATTGGGGCGATATGGCGCGTAGTATTCCGCGTATTCCTTCAGCGCGTTACTTTTGGTCAACACCTCATACAGCGCACCCGCCCATGTGCGGGCATCTTCCTCAAAGGAGAGCTGATCCATAAATGCCTCCGGGTCAAGGTGGTCGATTTTGATGACCAGCGTCCGCTTGAGCAGGCCGCCGAACTCGAAGATGTTCAGTGTCGGCTCATAGCGGAGCCGGGAGGTCGCCAGTGACAGCACGGCCTCCGTGGTCATTACCTCCAAGTCCTGTTGATAGGCCACGGAGCTGATAGCAATGAATCGGCGCAGGTCATCCTCGTCAAAGTCGCTGTTGATCTCCACCCCATCGATCTCTATGCCCGCCTCTTCATATTGCTGGATAAGACTTGTCACGATGGCGTCGATCTGCGTGTTCTCAAAGTCCTCCAGATCCATATAGAACCCGCCCAACGTCATGGCTTGTCCCGTCATGCGGGCAACGGGTGCTGTCCCGGAGGAGGAAAAGCCAAAGAAGATATTGGGGAGATAGGCGAAAATCAGCATAGGCAGCGCGATCAACGCCGCCAGTACCCAGATTGCCAGCTTGGCGAGAAACGGCGCGGCCTCCTTTGCCGCCGCCACGGCGGCGCCGTGGACACCGCCCGCTGCGGCTGCCTTGGCGATCCTCGCGGCACTGACAATGCGCCGTGCCATGTCGATGCCGCTGTGCTGACGCTGATTATCCTCCATGGTCATCGTCCTTTTTCTTGTCGGTCCGCTTGCTGCTCTTGGCGTCCTTCGGGACAGAGCGGCCCGATACGGTGGGCTGTTTCACCTGCGTAGGGATATGCGGCGTCTGCTTGGGCGTACCTTGGGTATTCTTCGTGGGGCTGACGGTTGGCCTGCGGGTGCTGTGGCTCATTCCTGCGGTATCGGGACGAACTCCACTGCGCTGACCTGTGACCGATGTAGTGCGGGCGGCACTCCGTTCCTGCGGTATCGTGCTGGAGCGTGGTGCCTTGGTCGGAGCATTGGCAGACGCGGGAGCCGGACGCGCGATTTTTCCCGACACGGTGGAACGGGCTGGGCCGGTATTCCTGCTGTATCGGCTCTCAAAAGCAGAGGTCGCCGTATGCTGCTGGGCAGCAGAAGCGGTGTGCTGCTGCCCGCCTGCCTGCACATGGCTGCTGCGGCTGACGGTATGGCCCGCTTTTCCTGCGGTATCGGAGGGGGCGATCTTCTGCTCGCCGGGGACGTGACTCACAGGGCGGCGCGTACCGGGCATGACAAAGCTGCGGTCTGCCGCTGCGGACGCCGGCTGTGCTGTCGGTTCCGCACCGGATGCCCGCGGCTCAGTCTGACGCGGTGAGCTGCCGGACTGCTGCTCAGAACGTCTGCTGTCGGCAAAGGTGTTGACCGTGTTGACGCCGCCATAATAGCGCCCGCCGCTGGCGGGCTTGCTGCCGGATTTGGTCTGCGTCTGTGCGCCGGTTTTTCCTGCGGCAGTGTTTTTTCCTGCGGTCTGCACAACACGGGAGGCCATCGTTCGCGCCACCGTATAGGTCAGCACACCGGGGAAGGAACGCCCCAGAGAGTCGCCGGTGATGGCAGGATTCAACCCGATCCGTGTGATGATGGCATCGCTCTTCTTGGCTACCTTGACTACGGTAAGCACCATCACGATCCATGGTAGTACCGCTATCCCACTGGGGTGGAAGGACAGGATCGACAGCAGCATTTTGACGAACACCACGTTCATCACCATCAGCAGGCACATGGATCCGTACATACGGCACCAGCCGGAGAAAATATCCGAGGTGCTGCGGCTGCCGCCTACGCCGAAGGCCAGCGGCGCCGTAATGGTCAGCACCGCCAGAATGAAATACCTCTCTGCCATCTCAAAAAGCAGTTTACAGGTTTGAAACATGACGATGAGACCGAAAACGATGACCAGCAGCCACGAAGCGGTCAGATCAACGAAAAATCCTTCATCCGGCAGCTTGATGGCCGCGGCGTCCGGCATCTGCACCATGTCGATGATAACCGAGGTCATATTCAGGCAGATGTCGCAGATTTGCGGACTGGCCACCAGCAGGAAAGAAAAGACAAAGGTGCGGGTGAACAGCAGCTTGGGGTCGTCGGCCTCAAAGCCTACACCGGCCATCATGCTGCGGGTGGCCTGAAACACCAGATTGCCCAGCAGCAGTGCCCAGCCCACACCCAGCATGATCTGCCGGATGGTCGTGATGATGGGCATGTATGTTTCCAGATAGGCAAAGTCGAGGCTCATCAGGTCAAAGAGCACCGAGGAAAAGTATTCCCAACACTCTAATATCAGCCCGTATATCCATTCAAAAAAGCCCCGAAAGAGCAGCTCAAGCATAGTCGGTCACCCCTCCCATTCGAGGAATGTGATATTTCACGGCTCCAGCGTGGCAAGTCCCTGAAACAGCGGGACAACATAGGCGATAAATGCGCCGATGCCGTTGATAATGGCCCACGCCAGCCAGATGCGCTTCAGCCAGTCCCATGCCTGATCCGATTTCTGCTGGGTGTTGGACATCTTCGCACCGATCACGGCGATGGCGGTCATAAGACCTGCCAGCACCGTGCTGACTGAGGCGATGTGGGTATAGATGTCCTTGATGATCCGGCTGGCCGCTGTCCACATATCCTCCACGGCGTAGACGGGAACCAATAAAAAAAGACCTGTCAAAAACAGGACACAGCAAAAGAGATAGACCTTGTATGCGGTTTTCATGTTCATTCAGTTTCCTCCATAGTGGCAGATGGTTCGTTTTCTTGCAGGATATCTGATAAATGCGCGGCAAAGGCACGCATGAAAATGGGGAGGATGTCCTTGCTGCCTGACAGCCACCAAATGGGGTCAGGCAGACCGCGGCGCATGGCGTCATAGGACATGGATAGTGCCAGCAGTGCTTGGCGGGGTCGGTTCTCTGCTTCCTCGCTGATGATGTGCTGGCAGACGCCGGACGCGCTCTCATGACTCTCTACGGAGTCGCAGAGCTGGTCGTAATAGAGACCGGCGCTGACATAGGCCAGCGGTTGGATAATGCGTTCATCCGGCGTACCATCCGGTGTGAGCAGCCCCATCCGCCGCAGCCGCATGGCGGCGGAATCATCAAAGGGCGTGGTAATATGCGGCGGCATTCGTTGTGCGTGCATGCTGATCCTCCTGCTAATGTGTAATAGCAAAGGCCCGATACCTTGCGGTATCGAGCCTTTTATAATAATTGATATTTAATGTGTGGAACGACTGGGGAATGCTATCAAAGAAACTGACGGTAACTTAGGTGATACCACTCAATCTACCAGAACTGCTTTTATCTGGAGAGAGTTGCACGCTTATGTGCCGTTTCCTTCAAAAAATCCAAAAACATCTCCTCCAATTCCGCCTCGCTGCCAATCTGCTCTAAATATGGTGCAAACTTCCTGCGGTCAAAAGTTATCTTCTTGGACGGTGTGGAACGCTTCTGTTCTGCGGCGGCGCGGGCTTCCCGCCATGCGGCATAGATGGCCTGCTTATCCGCTGTGGGCGGCGGACATTTCTGCGTAATGTGGTTCAGGGTGGCCTTGTTCAGCCGATACCCTTCAATGCGGCACATCTCCACAAACGCCTCCTGCGAGGCTTCATCGTAGTCGGCGATCATATCCGCGCAGCTCAACGGCAAGCACCGGGGATCGTTTTCCAGAACGTCAGCCAGGGGCGGAATCAGTCCGGCCAGCTTGACAGCCTTGCGGATCTCATATTCTGTAACACCAAAGAAATCCGCTACGATTTCACGGGCATTGTACCTTTGGCGATTTTCGCCAAAGGTTTCTGGTGCCGCATTACGCTGCCCGTTTCGGTTTTTAGCTTCCAGCATAGCTTTGTATGCCTTACCGCGTTCGATGATGGTCAGTTCCTGCCGCCGCAGCAAATTGGTGGCTGTAGCGATAATAATGGCGCGGGCATCGTTGGCCACAACCACCTCAGCGGGAATTGTGTCATGCCCGGCCATGCGCCATGCGGCGGTGCGATTGTGTCCGGCCAGAATCTCATATTCATCACTGTCGGGAATACTCCTGACGATAATGCGCTCCAGCAAGCCTTGCTCAAGAAGCTGCTGGGAAAACGCCCGCAGTTTTTCTGGGGAATATGGGTGAAATCCGATATCGGTGGTGAAAAAGGGACGCAGCTTATCTACCGGAAGCTCGCGGATCGTAGAAGTTGCCGCTGGAAGCGGGTCGATAAGGCTCTCGTAAGCCCTGTTGCCGATCTCCATTTCCGAGACCTGCTGGGCAGCGCTCATGCGCTGCTTCAGCAAATCTTTCATGTTGCTGCTTTTAGCCAAGCGACAACACCTCCCGCGCCAAACTGCGGTAGGACTCTGCGGCGGGGTTCTTCGGCGCGTAGTCCAGAATACTCATACCGGCGGCAGGACATTCCGCCACCTTGATGGTGTGCTCAATGGGACGTTCAAACACATGGAACGCCTCCCCGTAGACCTCACCGACTGTTGCCCGGACGCTTTGGCAAAGTTGCGGTCGGGATTGATACATAGTCAGCAGGATACCGGCGATTTTCAGCGAGGGATTAAAGTGGGCCTGCACTGTGCGTACCAGCTCCAGCACATCGGGGATACCCTCGCTGGCGAGGTAGTGAGCCTGCACGGGAATGATGCAGTAATCCGCGGCGGTCAGTGCGTTGACCGTCAGCAGCTCGTGTTTCAGTCCGCAGTCGATGATGATATAGCGATAGGTGTCGCGCAAGGCGTCTGTGATATGCTTGAGCATTGCTTCGCAGCTGCGGCCGCTGTCACCGTAGGGCTGATACTGGGATAGCTGCATGATCTGCAGTCGGGCCGCGGCATCTGCCAGCCTGCGATTAGCGGGAATAATGTCCATGCCGGTATCGCTATGTAGGATGGCCTTTTGCAGATGCTGTGCAATGTCCTCCGGATAGTCGATGGCGGCCAGCAGCAGAGGAGCCAGTGTGTGCTTCATTTCGCCAGCGGTATATCCCAGCGCCGCAGTCAGATTGCCCTGTGGGTCGTTGTCAATGAGCAGGACTTTCTGCCCTTCAGCGGTCAGCGCGACGCCCAAATTCAGCGCGGTGGTTGTTTTCCCAACGCCACCCTTGGAATTCGTAATGGCTATGATGGTTGAATTCTTCATAAAAAGAAGCTCCCTTCAAAAATGAGACCTAAATCGATCTGCTTGAGATGATCACCTCCCTTGGGCAGCTGCGGTGGATTTCGTATTGCGCAAATACGGCCTATTTCATGTCAGTGAAAATAGGGACAACGCCAGAAACCCTTGTAAAATCAAGGTTTTCCTGTGTTGCCCCTATTATATATCACTCACATGCCCTGCACGATGCCGCCGGTGGCGTCCAGCAGGCGCTGGTCCGTCACCTTCAGCAGCAGGTTGCGGGTGGACTGGCTGCCGGAAAAGACGCGGACGATCTGCACCGTGTATTCCGCCGTGTCATCATTGGAGATGGTGGTCAGAATCGTGGCAGGTCCGGTCTTGACCTGGCGGGCCGTGGCCACAGGGACGGGCGTGCCCGCCCGGAGAAAATCAGGGTCCGCCACCGTGCCGAAAATGCCGCCATCGCTGTTGATAGAGACGGTGCCCACGTCACGCTGGACGGAGAAGTCGCCCTTCAGCTCGCCGGGGTCGCCCTTGGCGCCCTTTTTCACCGCCTTCACCGTGGTCTCCATGATGGAGCCGCAGGCCAGCGGCATCAGCTGTGCCGTGTCCACGTCGGTGATGCCGTGGCCCAGTGCGCCATAGCTGCCGGTGGCAGGGTCGTAATACGTCAGCGTGCCGATACCGGCCATGCTGTCGCGTATCCACGCCCCCAGCTGCCACGCGCCATCGGCACCCTGTGTGGGAACAGCGGTGACGCGGAGATCTCTGCTGCCGCGGCGGATGGTAAGTGCCAGAGGTTCACAGCCGTTGTCCTGCAGGACTTGGCGAACCTGCTCCGTGGAGGTGATCTTGGCGTCACCCATGGTGAGGATCAGGTCCCCTTCCTTCAGGCCGCAGTCCCGGGCGGGACAAGGGCCGTCCTCCGACAGGCCCACCACCAGCGCGCCGTCGGCGAAGAGCTTGATGCCCACCGCCTTGCCCAGCGGGATCACCGTCCGCGCCTCCGGTGCGGCCCAGACCTGCTGGAAACAGAGGGATAGGGTAAATACCAGAGCAAGCAGCCTTGCGGTGCTCTTGCGGAGACTGCCTGCGGGATGCGTTTCTCGCAGTTCATACAAGCGTCTCACCCCTTTGTGGAATTGTCGCCGGCGACAGCGTTACTTTGTGCCGGAACGGGGCGAGGCATACGGTGTAAATTCAGGGCGAATTGGCAGGGCGGCGCCGGAAATTTTTTCCGTCAGCTGTTGTCCCTGCTGATGGGTACGCGGTGCAGAAGGCGCTTGAGCTTTTTTCCGTCGAAAGGGATGAGGGGGTAGAGGTAGCCCTTGCCCACCAGAGGCTTGGTGGTGGCCATCAGCGTCAGTGTGCCCACGATACCGGCGAGGAAGCCCCAGAGGTCGAAAAGCCAGATCAAAATCAGCAGCAGCATACGGCAGAGCTTGGTGGCATAGCCCATCTCGTAGCTGTGCTGGGCGTAGTTGGCGATGGCCACGAAGGCCATGTAGACCAGCACCTCCGGCACCAGCCAGCGGGCCTGCACGGCAAAATCGCCCAATATCAGGGCGCCGATCATGCTGAAGGAGTTGCTCAGCACGTCCGGCGTGTTCAGGGACGCCAGCTTCAGCACGTCGATAATGAGCTCCACCAGCAGGAGCTGGATGATAAGGGGGACGTAATACGCGTCCTGCACCAGCAGGAAGCGCAGGTTCTCATGGAGTGTATCGGGGTTCTTTACCAGCAGATACCACACCGGCGTGACGAACACCGTCAGGAGCAGCACCACCATGCGGACAATCTGAAGATAGGAGCCGATGAGAGGCGGAAAGTAGTAGTCGTTGATCTCCTCGGTGAAGCGCAGCAGCGTGGTGGGCAGCAGCAGGGCCGACGGGGAGTTGTCCACCATCACCACCACGTCGCCTTCCATGATGCAGGCTGTGGCCACGTCGGGGCGCTCCGTATAGCGGACTTTCGGAAACGGGTTCCAGAACTGGCGGGGCGACAGCGCCTCGGCCACCGATTCCTGGCTCATGGCGATGGAGCCCACCTGCATATTTTTCAGTTTTTTCCGCAGCTCCGTCAGCAGGTCGGGATCGGCCTCGCCCTCCATATAACACAGCGCCACATCGGTGTGGGAGCGGTTGTCCAGCTGCACCCGCTCCAGCGTCAGGCGGGGGTCGCGGATGCGGCGGCGCAGCAGGGCCGCGTTCTGCATCAGGTTCTCCACGAAGCCGTCGTGGCTGCCGCGGAGGACGCGGCTGGTGTCCGGCTCCTCGATGGAGCGGGTGGGAAACTGCTTGACATCCATGAGGATGCCGCCGCAGAAGCCGTCCACCACCAGAAGGGTCCTGCCGGAGAACACGCCCAGCACCGCCTCCTCCCTGCTGCGGCAGACGGCGGCGTCGCAGGCGGTGACGCAGCGGCTGAGAAACGCGTCCAACGTGGGGATGGCCGTCAGCTCCGGCAGGGACAGCCACTGGGCGATCATGCGCTCTAAAATGTTCTCCTGGGCGTAGCCGTTCACCACCCAGAGGCGGGCGCGGCGGCCTCCGATGGTGAGATCCCGGGCCGTCATGTCGAAGCAGCGGCCTACGCCCAGCCGGTCATCCAACGCCGCCGTTCTGGCGGAAAATTCCTGTTTCATTCCGCGGTTCCTCCCCGCACATTTTTGGATAGTATGGGAAAGAAGTCGGAAAAATATGCGAAAACGGCGCGTCCCGGACGCGCCGTTTCTGGTATCAGCTTTCGTTTTCGCAGAGGATGTCCCGCGCCACGGGGCGGTAGAACAGGCGCTCCGCCTCGTCGAAGTCCCGTGTCTGGCCCAAGATCCACATGAGCTTGGCCACTGCCGACTCCGTGGTCATGTCGTAGGCCTCCAGCAGGCGCAGGGTGCTTTTCAGCCGTCCGCCCACATGGTAGACCGTCAGGTCACTGCCCTCGTTGGGCACCTGGGTGGTCATGACCACGATCTTGCCCCGCTCCACGCCGCGGCGCACCGCATCGTAGAACTCGCTGCCATGATACTCCGGCAGGCCGCCCACGCCGAAGGACTCGATGATGAGGCCGTCGCTGCGGTCCAGCATGAAGTCGATCAGCTGGCTGGATGTGCCGGGGATCAGCTTCAGCAGGCTGACGCGGTCGTCCAGCGTATTGTAGAACACCGGTCGGGGATAGCAGGTGCAGCGCATGTATTGCAGCAGGCGGCCGTCCTGCACCACCGCCAGATCAGGGTAGTTGACGCTGGAGAAGGCGTGGTAGCTCTTGGAGCAGGTCTTACGGGCGCGGGTGCCCAGAATGACCTTGCCGTTGAACACGATCTGGACGCCGCCGCAGCCGCGGCAGGCATACAAAAACGCATCGGTGAGGTTGCGCTTGGAGTCGGTGCCGTCGAACCAGATGGGCTTCTGGGCGCCGGTGAGCACGATGGGCTTGGGACTGCCCTGCACCAGATAGCTGAGGGCGGCGGCGGTATACGCCATGGTGTCGGTGCCGTGGGCGATAACGAAGCCGTCATAGTCATCGTAGCGGTCGCGGATGGCGGCGGCCAGACCCAGCCAGTGGCGGGGACAGATATTGGTGCTGTCCAGAGAGTAGAGCTGCAGGCAGTCCACATGGCAGAGGTCCGCGATGCCGGGGATAAAGGACAGCAGCTGCTCCGTGTTCAGCTCCGGCGTCAGGCCGGAGGGGGTCTTTTCCGAGGCAATGGTGCCGCCGGTACCGATCATCAGAATGTGTTTCACGGTCATACCTCCCGATCGTCGATGGCGGCCAGGCCGAAGGCCGCGGCCTGCTCCATCAGGCGCTGGGACTGGGGATCCGCGCCGCAGGTGCTGCGCAGCTGCTGGAGAAACAGGCCCCGCAGGGTGTCCTCACCGCACTTGTCCCACAGCTCCTGTCGGGCGGTGGTCTTGTCCCGCACCTGCAGGGCGCAGCACCGGCCGGACAGGGCCGACTGCACCCGCTCCGGCAACACCGGCGCGGCGGGGCTGCCGGTGAGGACCACACGGTAGATATCCTCCTCCGCACCGGCGGGCAGGGCGGCGGACACCAGCGCCGCCGGGTCGCCATCGGTGACGTCCACCTCCATGATGCGGTAGCGGCGGCGGGCGAAGGGCACGAATTGCAGCTCTGCGCCCTCCGGCGACACCTGACCGGCGAGGAAGCCCTTGTCCCCCAGCTCGTCAAAGCCCCGTCCCTCGGGGCAGCCGCAGTAGGCGTAGGGAACGCTTCCCATCCGCAGGACGCCGGTGCAGCCGTGGACATGGCCCAGGGCCAGATAGTGCAGGCCGGAGGCGGCCACGGCGGCGGTGGTCAGGGGGCGGTAGCGGCTGTCAGAGCCGGTCAGCTCTCCGTGGAGCAGGCCGATATGTACCAGCCCGTCGTCGGGGGCGGTGAAGCCGGACAGCACGCGGTCAGCCGTCTCCTCCGGCGCGGTGAAGGCGGCGCCGTGGACGGCGCAGCCGTACTGGGGGAACGGGATGGTCTGCATCCGGTCCTCCGTGAAGATATGCACGTTGTCGGGCCACAGCGTGCGGGCGTAGGCACTGCGGGCCGTGTAGGGGTCGTGGTTGCCGGGGGCGATGACCACCTGCCCCTGAAAGCCGCCCAGAGCGCGGGCCAGCAGCTTGGCGGTGTCGCCGCTGAGGTCGTCGCCATCGAACAGGTCGCCTGCCAGCAGCAGGAGCTGCACGCCGTGGTCATTGGCCCAGTCCACCATGCGCTCCGGCATGCGGCGGCTCTCGGCACGGCGCTGGCGGGCCTGCTCCGGCGTCAGGGCGCTGAAGGCGCTGTCCAGATGGAAGTCTCCGGCGTGAAGGATACGGACCATCATGCTTCCTCGGGCTGCCAGCCCTTGCAGACGTCCACCCACTGGGTGAAGTTTTTGCCGCAGCAGCGCTCCAGCTCGTCACAGGTCAGCTCGATGGCGCTGGCGGCGCTGCCCACGGCGGGGAACACCGTGTCAAAGCGCTTCAGGGACACGTCCAGATAGGTTTTCACATCCTCCGGCAGGGCGAAGGGACACACGCCGCCCACGGCGTGGCCGATGCGCGCCACCGCCTCGTCGGCGGTGAGCATCTTGGCCTTGACGCCGAAGAAGTGCTTATACTTGCTGTTGTCCACCTTGGCATCGCCGGCGGCCACCACCAGAATGGGATCCTCCCCGATCTTGAAGCTCAGAGTCTTGGCGATGCGGGCGCCCTCCACGCCGACAGCCAGGGCGGCCAGCTCCACCGTGGCGCTGGATACGTCGAATTCACGGATGCGGTCGGCCACGCCGTAGGGCTCCAGATAGGCTCTTACCTTTTCCACAGACATGATACAGTTTCTCCTTTTATTTGATCTCGATACGCTCCACATCGGTGCAAAGGCCGGTGTCGCTGTTCAATGTGAAGATGCAGCCCTGCGCGGAGCAGGGGCCGTCCGCCGCCTGATAGCGGCCGGGGAGGCCGCCCAGAAAGAACTCCATGGACTGCTGGGGACGAACGCCCAGCACCGACTCGATGGGGCCGGTCATGCCCAGATCCGTGACGTAGCCGGTGCCCTTGGGGAACACGCGGTTGTCGGCGGTGGGCACGTGGGTGTGAGTGCCCCAGAGCGCGGAGACGCGGCCATCCAGATAGTAGGCCATGGCCAGCTTCTCGCTGGTGGCCTGGGCGTGGAACTCCACCAGCGTGAAGGTGGGCTTGTCCAGCGTCTTCAGCAGGCGGTCCGCCGTGGTGAAGGGGTTGTCGGCGTTGAAGTCCAGATCGCAGCGGCCGATGAGCACCAGCACCGCCACGGAGAAGGCCCCGCAGTCGTAAGCGGCGCAGCCGCGGCCCGCAGCGCGGCCGGTGAAGTTGGCGGGCCGCAGGATGTAGCCGCTCTCGTCCAGAAACGCAGCGATCTGGGGCTTGCCGAAGGTGTGGTTGCCCAACGTCACCACGTCCGCACCGGCGGCCAGCAGATCCTCCGCCTGGGCCCGAGTCAGGCCGCTGCCGGAGATATTCTCGCCGTTGACCACGGTGAAGGCGATGTTCTGCTCCCGCTTGAAGGTGCGCAGCTTCTTCTCCAGCAGCTGCAGGCCCGTCTCGCTGGCCACGTCGCCCAGCGCTAAGATGCGATAGTCCATGTGATCTCCTCCTTTGAGGTCAGTCATTCCAGCCCAGTATCTTCGTGAGCTGGCGGTTGGTGTAGTAATAGGCGGAAGCCGGATAGTTCCGCAGGTTGGCGGTATTGGAGCACAGCAGGTAGTCCACGGTGCGGCCCTCGCCGTCGGCCACAAGGCCGCAGATGACGGTGGTATGGTGCCGCGGCTCCTCCACGCCCATGGTGATGATGTCCCCCACCTGACCGGTGAAGTAGGGTGCGCCTACCACGGCCACAAGACCGGAGCCGGTATGCTCGGCCGCCAGATCGAGGAAACCGCCCACATTGACCCACGGCAGCGAGACGCTGCGCTCGCTGTTGTAGAACCAGCCGTCCCGATAGCCGCCGGGGAGGGCGGGGATGCCGCCAGCGGTCAGCACCTGCGAGCCGAAGTTCATGCAGTTGCCGCCCAGATCGTCATACGCCTTGTAGGCGGGGTTCCGCTGGGCGCTGTACGTCAGCATGTAGTCCAGCGCGGCGGCGCGGTCGTAGTCGTGATCCCACGTGACCGGCGGCGTCCAGAGCTCCCGCGGGCCGCTCTCCCGCGCCTCGATGCAGGCAAGGAGCTGGGGCAGGTGGCGGTCCGTATCGGTGACAGGGTCGTAGTCGGCGCTGTAATAGGGGTTATCGTCGGAGTCGTGGGACGCGATGCGCCAGCGGTCGCCGGTGATGCGTTGGAGCCGGAAGGTGTGCTGCACGTTCCACTGCTCCGAGGGCAGGCCGTTCAGGCCGTTGAAGTAGACCACGCTGCTCTCCAGCAGCGTCAGCTCCGCCGTGTCGCCGTCCCGCGTCAGGTCCGTGCAGCGCAGGGAATAGCTGTACGAGCCGGCGCGGAGGTCGATGGGCGCCCGCAGGCGGATCTCCGCCAGCGTGCGCCAGACGGTCCTGTGGTAGTCGGACTGGGCGCGGTCCGTGAACAGGTCGGTGCAGTCGATGACCTGCAGCCGGGTAACGGACTGATAATAGCAGTCCATGAAGTCCAGCAGCAGCAGCTCCTGCCCCGCGGTCATGCCGTGGGACGCGGCGCCGGAGATGCGTTCGAAATCGGCGCTGACGGTGACAGGCTCACTGCCCCAGACGGATCTGTGCTGCCGCGTCCAGATCTCCGTTTCCGGTACGGCGGGGACGGCCTGCGAGTCCTCCGGCGGAGGGGACGCGCCGCCGGTGCCGGAAACAGGGCCGCAGGCGGCTGCGGACAGGGCCACGGCCAGCAGGAGCATCAACAGGATCAGGCGTTTCAAGGGTGCGTCCCCCCCTCTCTGTAAAGTGCCATTTGTTGACAGGAAAACCCTGTCGGATGATGGCATTATACCAAAAAAAGCTCCGGAGCGCA
>ERZ772881.123-NODE-123-length-84680-cov-4.730151_pt1 | contig 84680 bp, 59 predicted proteins | sample MGYA00580581_ERZ772881 | MGnify/ENA primary metagenome ERZ772881 (study PRJEB29015, sample SAMEA2737668) | human gut metagenome | biome: human gut; feature: human-associated habitat; material: faeces | place: China | collected 2012 ...
GAGAAATCACACCAGTAGCGCCTGTGTGTGTGTGTGTGTGTGTGTGTGTGTGTGTGTTAGCAAAATATCTGAGCTAACCAAACATAACGAGTTAAAAAGAGTTAGGATATTTATATTTCCCTGCCCTTTTGCAACTACCATCTTACTATCGTTATAATTACACACTTGCATCAAAAATGGAAATGTATGCAAAGTTAATCATTCTCTCTATAATAGACAACTTTTTCTTATATTTTTTTCAGATTTTATAGGAAATAGTGTGAATAATAGAAAACTATTTTAGGAATCATTCAAATAAAAAGGCCAAGCTCTATCCTATATTAGGATTCACCGCAAATCAAATAAAATATAGCCTCCGACACCTCCTTCTTTTTGGCAAGAAGAAGACCTTCCTTTACATATCTGTTCAATAACACAAGTGCGGAAACTGGTATATGATCTGTTCCCGTACTCATGAGTTGAGGCAATCTGGTGTAGACGCATCGCCTTTACAGTGTAGACGCATCGCCTTTACAGTGTAGACGCATCGCCTTTACAGTGTAGACGCGCTGATGTTTAAATGATATAGCTATTTAATTAATACAAAGGTTGTTGCGAATTTAGACATAAGCACTGTCTGATGGCGTGTCCAGTCCCAGGTGTCATCCTGACGCATGAGGTACTCAGTGGGCGTGATGAGTTTGAAGTGAGGATGATAGGGACAGCATAAACTATTCATTCTTTTCTCCCTTGATACGCTTGATATAGACACTGGGGATATCGCCAAACTCTTCCTTGAAACATTTACGAAAGTAAGCCGCACTGTTCATACCTACCATAAACGCTATCTCGCTGATGGTGTATTTGCCTTCGAGAAGCAGCTTCTCAGCATAATGCATCTTGTACCGACGGACATACTCATTGGTACCCATGCCTGTCATCTGTCGCATCTTACGGTAGAGCGAGGAGATACTCATGCCGAGGGCACGCGTGATAGAGTCGATGTCCGTGTCTCCACTGATGTTCTTGTTGATCAGTTCGTTCAGTTTATTGAAGAATTCACGGTCAGCCTGTCTGATGTTCTCCTCCAATATTTTCCGTTTCGTGGCAGCAGCTTCAGCATCCGGCTGCACGGCTCTGACACTTTCCAAGATTCGCTGCCGCTGAGCCAAGAGGTTGTTGATACGGATTTTGAGAAGGGTGACAGAGAAGGGCTTGGTGATGTAAGAGTCGGCTCCGGAATCATAGCCTTCCTCCCGCGCAACATCACTACTCTTGGCTGTCAGAAGGATGACGGGGATATGGCTCGTGCGTCCGTCTTTCTTGATAGCCCGGCACATCTCGTTGCCGTCCATTCTCGGCATCATGATGTCACTAACGATGATGTCGGGCATGAGTGCCTGCGTGAGGCCCAGGCCCTCCTTGCCGTCGGAAGCCACATGAACATCCATCTCTCCATCAAGACTGTCAGCTATGTAGTCGCGAATGTCACGGTTGTCCTCCACAATGAGCACAATTTTCTTTCCGTCGCGTTGACTATCTTCTTGTGCAGCAACTTCTTCTCTGTCTTCCACCTTTGAGGAAGATACCTCTATCTTGTTTTCTTTTTCTGCTCCTCTCAGAGCCTGGGGGTAAGTCTCGTCAGCATCAAAGTCAACAATGAAGGTGCTGCCCTCGTTTATCTTGCTTTCCACACGGATAGTACCATGATGAAGTTCTACAAGATTCTTGACAAGCGATAATCCGATACCCGTTCCCGATGCCTGGTGCACACTGTCCTCCTGATAATAGCTGTCGAAGACATGCGGCAAAGCCCCCTCCGAAATGCCATACCCAGTGTCGCTCACCGCAAGTTCCACAAGGTCGCTCCTATCATGGCTTTTCATTTCCACACTCACGTCGATGCCTCCCTCCCGGGTATATTTAATAGCGTTAGAGACCAGATTGTCCACGATTATCCGCACCACCTCAGGGTCGTGCCACATCTTGATGATAGGTTTGGGTGCGATGAAACGGATAGGAACACGGTGCTCATTGTCCAGTTCCTCATATTTCAAAACCACCTCCCGGACAGTGTCCACGATGTTGGCATAAACCACTACGAGACGTCTGTTGCCCGTCTCCGTTTTACGGAAGTCGAGGATGCGCCCTATGAGATCGCGCAGTCTGATGGCGCTGTGATAGATGATGGCGAGCTCGTGCTTTTCCTTTTGCGGAATGCTCCCATCGTGAGAAAGATCATCGAGAGGACCGAGAATCAGCGTCAGCGGTGTGCGCAGCTCATGTGTGATGTTGGTGAAGAAACTCATGCGCTCGTTGTTGAGTTTCATCTCCTGTTCGCGTTGCCGCTTCTCACTTTCGAGCTCATACGCCAGCCGCAGGCGGTTTCGATAGAGGCGGGACACATAGACGACAACAGCGCCAATGAGCAAGACATAGATGAACTTTGCCCACCACGTGAGCCAGAGAGGCGGAAGGACTGTGATGCTGAGTGTCGTGATGCGTGTCGTCCATTGCTGGTTGTGCAACCGGCACCTCACCTCCAAGGTGTAGTCACCATATGGCACATTGCTGAATGTCACCTCTCCTAAGCGTGTCGTCTCCCAATCATTGCGCAGTCCCTTGAGCCGATAAGCATATTCCACGGAGCCATGGAGGAAATAGTCGGGCTGAGAGAAATGCAAGGAGAAGGTATTGTCCTTGTAAGGCAAGCGCATCTCGTCCTTGCCTATCAGCACAAGTGTACTGTCGCTCCCGTCCCGAGCTCCACCACCGACGATAGCCTCAGAAATGATGGGATGCGGAATATTTTGACGTGCAAGGAGAAGATCGGGATCGAAATAAGTGATACCTTTTGTCGAGCCAAAAAAAAGATTGCCGTTTGAAGCCATGGCTACAGCTGCTGCACTGAAGTTGCCACGGTTGGAGAAATCGTTGTAATCGTAATTTATAAGTCGATCTGTCCCTCTTCGCAGACAACTAAGTGTACGTGAAGTAGACAGCCAGAGATTGTCTCTCCTATCAAGATAGATGGCTCTCACATTAAGATCAGCAAGGTTTGCCGCATTATCATAAGTCTTGGTGGCCTTTCCCCTCACAAATTTTACTAATCCTTCCGCTGTCGCCACCCATACAGTGCCCTTTGATGCCAAAATAGCATTAACTGTATTTGAAGGGATACCGTTCGACTTGTAATATTGTTTCCTCACTTTGAAATGAGCGTCACAGACCATTAAACCTCCACCAAAGGTACCTACCCAATAAAAACCTCTATCGTCTTTCTTTATACATCGAATGAGATTCTCCGGCAAGGTTATCTTTTGCACCACTTCTTCTGAAGTGATGTTGACAACATAAAGCCCGACACTTGTACCAACAAGAAGTTTGTCACCATCCTGTAGCACGGCACGTACATCAGTGTTGTTGGAGAAAATAGCTTTTATCCTTCCGCCAGGCGTTATTTTGTATAGATTGTCCTCATAGGTGCCTGCCCACATGTTGCCCCACGAGTCTCTCTTAAGAACTTGTACGAATTTGCTCCATAGCTTTTCCATTGAAGGCACACGGGCCATCTCCGGATTGAATACATTAATGCCATCACCGTTCATCCCCACCCATAGATTGCCCTTAGAGTCGAAGTCGAGCGATAGCACTTCCTTGACGGAAAGATGATGGTTCGGATCAATGGGAGAATATTCAATATTATAGAACTGCTGAGGTCTGTTGCTGATGAAGTTTATCCCTGCACCATATAGTCCCAGCCAAAAGTTGTGATACGGGTCTTCCTTGATGCTTCTCACGCTCTTACCGCTGAGTTCATACGTAGGGTCTCCCTCCGTCAGGTAAAAGAAAGAAGCATTTGCACTGCTCCCATAGAAAGGTGCATCTAAAGTCATCGATACCATTCCGTCCTGCTCGGTACCGATGAGTAGCTGGCCATCGGGAAGCTCATGGATGCAGAACACCGTACTGTTGAGCCGTCCGTTGTCAGAGAAGTGGGTGAAGGAGCCGCTTAACGGGTCAAAAAGGTCTAAGCCTTTGTTAGTTCCGACCCATACACGTCCCTGCCGGTCGCGGAAGATGCAACGCACCTCGTTGCCACTAATACTCTGTACGTTATGGTCGTCGTGCTGGAAGTTGTGTGCCTGGCGTGTGTGCGTGTCGATGACCGTCATTCCATTACTGTCGTGCCCCACATAAAGGATGCCGCCTCCAGCATCGAGCACACACCAGAGACGATCGGAAGGCATGCCCTTGACATTGGATGTGTTATAATGGACAAATCGCCTGCTGCTTCTCTGAAACTGGTCTACGCCGTGCCAATAGGTTGTTATCCAGATGGCATTGCCGTCAGCAGAGGTGGATAGTGACGTTATATCATTGGTGATAAGGCTGCCTGCATCGCTCTGCCTGTGCTGGAAGGTGCCAAAGATATTCTTCGAATAGTCGAACCAATCAAGACCGTCACGCTGCGTACCGATCCACATCACGTTGGCCTTCGGGTCATCGAGAAGACAGTTCAGCTCGTTGCCCGTGAGCCCATTGCGCTTGGTGTAATTGATGAACCGGTTCCCGTCAAAACGGTTCAGTCCATCCTCCGTCGCCACCCACAACAATCCCATCTTGTCGATAGCAAGATCGACGACATAATCACTCGACAGTCCGAAAGTACTGTCAAGAAACTTAACGTTGATGTCCGCAGCCTTTCCAAAGGCGCAGACCATCAATAAGAGGAAAAGGGTGGTACGACGGCAGTGAATCATGCTGCAAAATTAATAAAAGATCATTTGCCGCAGACAAAAGTCGTGATAGATTTTGGCATGAGCGAGGTGTTCCCTGTTGTCGTGCCTACAGGTTTAAGGCTCTCACCTTCGGCATCACTCGTGCGGTACATCCGCCATGTACCCTCCACACCTTCAAGCCTGAAAAGGCGTGTAGCCTCACTGTAGTTGATGGCTACGACAATCCACGAGCCGTCTGTATTCTTATAAGCCGAAGCCATTATGCCATAGGGTTCGGTATCGCCGTCCTTCACGGTCTTGCCGTCTTTGTCGAGAGCTGTGATATCGTAGCGCACAGCTTCTGGGCGCACGAACCTGCTGTAGTTGCCAAGGCACCACATCAGCTTCGAAGGCAGGGCGCGCCCTGTTTTCCAGTTGTCATCAGAGAAGACACGGATGAGTCCGTCGCGGTAGTCGTCGCCCATGGAGCGCCACCACGACCAGCTCGCCGCATTACCATAAACGAGATCGTGATGGATGACGCGGGCGATGTAAAGTCCTGTTAGCATAGAGAAGTCGTAGTGGCTCCCTCCACCTATCTCCTCATCGTTGCCCATGACGCACAGCTCTGTCTGCCAGTATTCCACGCCATAGCGCCGCAGACTGTCGCGCAGCGCTTCACGTGCCTGACGCATGTAACTCACGGGGGTGTTGGTCCAGTAGCTATGTGCCATGATGACCGGCATCGTGCCATAGCAATCGCCCACGTAGGTGTCGGTAGAGTCTTTAGTGAAGAAGGCGGGTACCTCCCTTCCACGCTGCCAACCTGCATCGTGGAGACCGAAAAGGCACCGCAGGTCGCTCGACTCATTGAACATGATCTTTGTCGAGAGCCGTTGCTTCTTGAATGCACGGCTCATGGCCTTAACCACTTTGGCCACCTCGCGGTTGGTTGCGGGTGAGCCTTCCTGCTTGGGGCCCAGCCAGTCCCAGCTTCCGTCGGGCTCGTTGACGGGGCAAAAGTAATCGAAATGAATGCTGTCGTGCGCCTCAATACCTTTCAGGGCATTGGCCGCAAACGAGGCGAAGGCACCGTATTGGTCGGACCGGAGGTTGATGAAGCTGCCACGCCCTGTATTGGTAGCCAGACCATTGGCGGTGAAATAGACGGGCGCGGAGTTCATGAAGGCGAGGAAATGCGGCACGCCGCGCTCCTTAGCCAGGTGCAGGAAATGGCGCTGTCCCTGTTGCCGGCTCCAGTCCCACGTGCCGTCCTGACGCATGAGACACTCAGTGCGCGTGCTGGGCTGGATCTGCGCGGCGTCGCCCTGTTCGGCTGAGCCAGCACCGAGATTGAATCGCCACACCGAGAGCCCGATACCCTTGGGCTGACCGTTGGTATCATTGTCTGTAGAGAAAAGCCAGTCAGCCACCTGGTTCTGCTGTGCTTCAGGCCACAGACCGGCAAACTGCATGCTCCACGCATCGGAGGCGCCGAAATGGTGGACGGTCTGTTCGGCTTTTGTGGTCTCAATGCGGTAGATCACGGGATGACCGGCAATGGCGGTGGATGTCGCTAAGATCGTGGAGAGGGCTGAGAAAAGGATTGTCTTTGTGTTCATGTCAATGGAATGGGGGGACTTGTTGATGGTTTACTTCATGTTGCTCACGGCTGTCTTCTTTCCATTGATGATATACACGCCGTGGCGTAGCAGGGCTCCATCCACGTGGTGCCCGCTGAGATCGTAGACAGAGTGGTTCACGTTGGGCGATTCTGTGGTAATGTGGTCGATGCCAGTCGATGTGCTGACTTTCATCACGACAGTGGTCACAGAACTTTTGGCCAGGCTGAGTTTCTCGTCCTGACTGACGGCGGAGTGCTTGAGATTGTTGTCGGCATCGGTGGTGTAGGTGTCGATGGAGAGTGTGGTGAAGCCGTCTATGCTGAATGAGACATTGCGGCGCAGGTATCCGTAGTTGACGAGTACAGCCACGACAGTGGTGTTGTCGGGGGAGATGAATGCTGTTCCCATGAGGCCGTTGAGGCCGCCGTTGGGTACATTCATGGCTATGCGTCGATAGCCTGGGCGCACAAAGCGGCTGTAGTTGCCCAGCACCCAAAGATTTTTGCTGTCGCTCACGGTGCCGCCCGTCTGTATGTCGCCATAGCTTTCGTTGCCGCTATCGCCAGGTGTATTGAGGCGAAGCAGATAGAACCGGTCTTTCTGGCTCCACTTTTCTTGTGCCATCGCTGTCCAGTAGCTCCATGAGGAGACGTTGGCAAAGGTGAGGTCAGCATAGATCACTTTCGCCATGTAGAGGGCAATATCCATATAGGATGCGTCGTTGTAGCTTGCTGGGAATCCGGCGGCAGTCTCGGGCTCCTTGTCGAGCATGCACCACTCGGTCTGTGCAGTCTCCACATTGTATTTACTGGCGGCTTCCTTTACTTTCGTGCGCACGTTTTCCAGTTCGTCATTGGTGCGGAAGGTCCAGTAGCTGTGGCCGGCAACCACAGGCGCGAGATGTGTTAGACCTCCGATGTACGTGTTGGTGTTATGGCTGTTCCAGAAAGCATCGATCTGGTTGGAGGCCCGTCCGCCGTAGTCGTTGCACTGCTCATAAAGACGGTCCCATGCGCTGGCTTCGGGGAGCAGTATCTTTGTGGTGAGGTCTTTTACTGTAAGTTGTTTGTCAATCTCCTTGGCAAGTTGTGCGATCTCGGTATTCGTCCATGGCGAGCCTTCTTGTCCGTCAGTCCATGAGAATGCTGGTTCGTTGACCGGACTAATGTATCCGATGTTGTAGCCTGCTTTCGCGAAGTGGAAGGCGCACTCTGTCAGATAGGCGGCGAAGTCGGCGTAACTGTCCGCTTTGAGGATGCTTCCGGAGTATTTATTGTCTTTATTGTTAGCCAATCTGTTTTTTGTGAAATAGATGAGCGGTGCATTGGAGAAAAGTAGAAAGTCGGGCACGCCGTAACTTTTGGCCTTCTGCATGAACCATTGCTGCCCTTGTGCGCGTGTCCAGTCGTAGGTTTTTCCGTCGGCGTTAAGGAAACACTCCGTGCGTCGGGTCTTGTCTTCGATGTTGCTGGCGTCGCCTTGTGAGGCGCTACCGGCTCCAAGGTTGATCCTCCATTGAGAGAGGGCGATGCCGAGGGGGTTACCTTCGGCGTCGGTTTCTTGAGAGAAGAGCCAACGGGCCGCCTTTTCTTTTTCTCCGTCTATGAAGTATCGGCCCACGTAGTCGGCAGTCCAGCAGTCGGAAGCTCCGAAGCTTCGTAGGGTCTGAAAAGTGGCAGCAGGACTGATAGTAATCTTCGTCGATGACTGTGCGTCTGCGGCGAGCGCCATCGCCGTGAGGGAGAGGGTGATGATTAGCTTTTTCATGATTACCGGTTGAGAATGATATCTCCTAACATTATGGCCCGATTAGTCAGGTCCTGACTAATCGGGCCATGGGTTCTTTATTTATATCCTTCGTTTTGCTTGATGATTCCGTTGCTTTCTATGATCTCCGAGTTGGGGATGGGATAGAGCTCGTCGCGTCCTTCCTGGAAAGCGGCGCCTTCGCTTTGGCTCTCTTTATCGTTTTCAAGTTCATACTTGTCGGTACTGAGCCTCGTGTTGTAGACTACGAAGCTTCCGTTCGGCCCCATGACATTGCATATGGCTTTTTTATTGTTGTCATCGGTCCATCGGCGCAGGTCGAAGAGCCTGTTGCCCTCTAAAGCGAGCTCCAGACGACGCTCTTTGCGGATGTCGTTGCGGAGCTGTTTGCCTGATGAAGTGATATCCTTGAGCTTGACGCGCTCACGCACCTCATTGAGAGCTTTGCGGGCTTCAGCATCGTTGTCCAGCGCGTTCTCAACTTCGGCATACATCAACAGCACGTCGGCATAGCGCAGCAAGCGGTAGTTGAGCGCATTGTGCGGAGCATCGTACGGGTCGAGGCGCTTTGCCTTCGGGATGTAGAGCTTCATGTTGCAGCGTGCACTCTTGTGTTTACTTGGAGTGATGACGTAGGGGTTATCCTTGCTGTAAGTGGGGTCGCCTGGTACATCGGTTTGTCTGTCGTGTATGATGGTATAGCGTAGGCGGATAGAATCACCCTCTTCCTCGAAGGCTTTCTCCAGATTGCTTGTCGGTAAGCCCCAGCTCCAACCTGAGTCATCACGGCTTCCCACGACAACAGAGATGCGTTCGCCGAGGTTATAAGATATATCGCTGTTGGTCTGAATCTCAAAGAGGCTCTCTGGAGAGTTGTTGTGGTCGATACTCCACACGTCACCGAAGTCGGGCAGCAGCTTGTATTCGCCACTGTTGATGATGGCCTTGAGCTGAGTTTCAGCTTCCTTGTACTTTTGCTGATAGAGATAAACTTTAGCGAGAATACCTTGCGCAGCGCCTTTGGTGACACGCCCAAGGTCGGTGGCACTTTGTTGAGAGCGGAGTAGAAGGTTGGGAATGGCCTCAAGTAGATCCTTTTCGATGAAGGCATAGGTGCTGTCAAGGCTTGCCCTTGCGATGCCTTTGGCCTCGGATGGCATTGTGATCTTTGTCATTAGAGGCATACCGCCGAAGGAGCGTGCCAGTTCAAAATACTCGTAAGCGCGGATGAACTTAGCCTCGGAGATAAGGCGCTTCTTCAGGCTTTCATCCTGAAACATCACGCCCTCAGAGCGCTCAATGGTGGCATTGCACTGGAAGATGCCCTTGAAGCGGTACTGGTAGAAGTTTTGTACAGCATTGCCTGCAGCGACAGTGTTGCCTGTATACATGGCGATGGGGTAGTAGTCGCCTGGGTCCTGAGTGGTGTTGCCCATCCATTCATCATCCGTAGCCACGTCGTTCATGACATACTGCTTGTAGATTTGCCACCAATCGTCGAAGGCAAGTGTCTGGTAACATCCTGTTACCTGCTGCGACACTTCGTCGGGCGAGGTGAAATAGTTATCAATAGTTTGTGTGCCTCTCAGTGGTTCGTCGAGAAAGTCGGAGCAGCTAATCATGGTGAAGACGGCTGCAAGTGAGAGGCCTAATATCTTTGCTTTCATAATTATGACCTTGTGATGGATTAGAAATTAAGATTCAAGCCGAAAAGGAAGGTGCGTGGATTGGGGTATCCAGTCCAGTCGATACCAGCCTGTGTTACCGACCCCATGGATGCAGTCTCTGGATCTGCACCTGAGTAACCGGTGATAGTAAAGAGGTTCTGAGCGGAGAATGAGAGGCGAAGTTTCACGTTGCCCATGATACTTGAAGGCAGTGTATAGCCGATTTGCAGCAGCTTACAACGGAAATAGGAGCCGTCCTCCACGTAGAAGGAACTCGGACGGCGCATGTTATTGTTAGCGTCGTTGACGCTCAGACGTGGATATTTTGTACTTGTGCCCTCACCGTGCCAAACCTTATCAATGGTGCCAGCGTAGACATTCTGGCCGTTGGTACCAAAGTAGCGTTCACGGTTGAGGTTGTAGATATCGTTGCCAAAGGTACCGTAGAACTGTGCCAAGAGGTCGAAGCCACGCCATGCAGCGTTGAGGTTAAGTCCCACCATGAGGTCAGGGAATGGGTTGCCGATATATGATTTATCGTTCTCGTCAATCTTGCCGTCATGGTTGATATCCTTGTAGCGGAAGTCACCGGGCTGCGCATAAGGTTGCATCTTGTTGCCGTGTTCGTCGGTCCATGAGGTTACCTCAGTTTGATTTTGGAAGATTCCGTCAACGGTATAACCGTAGAACTGGCTGATATTCTTGCCTTCCTCGTTACGGATGATGTAGTCGCCATTGCGTGAACCAGTATAGATGTAGTTGCCGTTGAGGTTCACGGCCTTATTTTTGGTACTTGAGAGGTTTAGCGTTGCACCATATTGGAAGTCGCTGATCTGGTCATTCCAAGAAATACCGAGCTCCCAACCGGTGGCCTTCATGGAGCCTACATTCTCCCACATTTGTCCGTTCCATGCGGGCAGACCAAGGAAGAGAAGGTTGTCTTTCTGCATGGGCATGTCGTGGCTTTTCTTTGTGAACCAGTCGGCAGTAACCTTCAAGCGATTTCTCAGGAATGCCATGTCAAGACCGATGTTGTAGTTTTCAACAGTCTCCCAACGTACATCGTTATTGCCAATACGGTTGACAGCAGTACCCACTGTGGTGGCTGCATCGGTGCCAAAGACATAGCGTGTGGTGCCTACTGATGAGAGATAAGCGTCGTTGGAGATGTTCTGGTTACCCACTTTACCCCAGCCGAGACGGAGTTTAAGGTCATCGAAGAGGTTCTGGTGCTGCATGAACGGTTCGCCGGAGATACGCCATGCGGCCGAAACAGATGGGAAAGTGGCGTACTTGTTGCCTTTAGGAAACTTGGAACTGCCGTCAACACGTATGCTTGCAGTGAAATAGTAACGCTCATCGTAGTTATACATCACACGTCCGAGATAAGAAAGGAGCGAGGAGTAGACGGCGGTGCCGGTGGCCTGTTGGTTCTTAGTGCCGGCGCTGACATAGCGCATGGTCTCGATACTGGATGGCACGGCATCGCGGCTGCCCCAGAGCTGATAGTCCTGAAAGCGCTCCATCGTATAGCCAGCCATCAAGTTGAGATTGTGTTTCTTGGCAAATGTATTCATGTAAGTGAGGGTATTCGACCAGTTCCAGTCCATCCAGTTCTCATGACTGCTGCTTACTGTGGATGGATCCTGTTGCTCAAGGTTGTCGATATGGAACTGCGGGGTGAATTTGTCCGTCATGCGGAAACGTGCATTGATGCCGAATTGGGTACGGAAAGTAAGTCCTTTGATAGGCGTGACGGCTACATACGGGGTCATGAGCATGCCATATTCATCGGCGTGGGAGTCGAGGCGGTACATGGATGCTACTGGGTTCCACTCCTGGTTGTTGTTGGAACGGGCGTAGTTGCTGTATGGGTTTGAGGTCCATTCACTTTCAGGACGCATGACGGGGGTAGTGGGGTCCATGGCCATGATGGCTCCCATCAGACTCGGTGTATCATTCCAATTTTCGTATCTTGGAGTCATGTCAATACCGGCCTTCACAATCTTATTGAAATTGTACTCCATGGAGAATCGTGCATTCAGTTTCTGATAGTCGCCCACTTTGTATTGTGAATTCTGACGGAAATAGCCAATATTGACGGAATAGATAAGCTTGTCGTTACCGCCCTGAAAGCCGAAATCATAGTTCTGAGTAAGTGCGGCGTCGCGAATACACTGGTCCCACCAGTCGGTTCCCTGAGCGTCAGTGATATTCTCAATGCCATTGTAGGGAGCCATCTGTCCGTCGTTGCTGTATCTGGTTTTAAACACCTTCTCAAACTCAGAAGCCTTTGCCATGTATGGCTTGGTTATGGTCTGTAAACCCCATGTAGCCGTTGCCTGGAACTTGGTCTTGCCTTTTGAGCCTTTCTTTGTAGTAATCAGTACGACACCATTAGAGCCTCGCGTGCCATAGATAGCTGCAGCGGAAGCATCCTTGAGTACTTGCATCGACTCAATGTCGTTCTGGTTAAGGAAGTTGATGTTGGTGCCCACGGGCATACCGTCAATAACATAGAGTGGGTCGGAACCGTTGATGGTCGACACGCCACGGATGATAACGCGCGGTGAAGCACCAGGTGATCCGGAGTTGGAAATCTGTACACCGTTCACTTGACCCTGCAATGCGTTCATCACATTGCCTGAGGTGAGGTGCTCAAGTTTGTCACCCTGAATGGCGGAGATACTCGAAGTGAGATCGCCTTTTTTAGCGACACCATAACCGATGACGATGACTTCGTTCAGGTCGGATGCCTCGTCAGCTAAGACGATGTCAATGTTGGAGCGACCATTGACGGGTATTGTCTGAGTGGTATAACCAATGGATGATACTTCGATGGTCGCCTTAGCAGGAACCTTGAGTGTATAGTGTCCATCAAGGTCAGTGATGGTACCTTGTGTCGATCCTTTCAGTTTGACATAGGCACCAATAACAGGTTGACGGTCGGTTTTGGCAATGACCGTGCCCTTAAGGTTCACGTCCTGAGCACTGGAAACAAGCGCGAAGAGGCACGTAAGCATGAATAACAGATATCTTTTCATATCGTTGTCTTTAATAATTGAAGGGTAGATGGATTATTTCTTAAGCGTGATGCACGAGCGCAGCAGCGCATAGTCGAACTCGAAGAGGTACTTACCAGTGACAGGAACTATTACTTCTTTCATATTGTCACCACCATTACGTACGTTGGCGCCATTCTCAGGACTATTATCAAAACGCCAGTACGGCTCCGGCCACCATCCCCACCAGTGGGTCTGAGAGATGGTGAAGCTAATCTTCGTGCCTTTGGTGAGTGTCATCTCACGGTACAGGCGATAGGGATTTAGAGCGTCTTGATGGAGGATGAAGGCATTGTTGTTCTGGTTTGTAGTCCCTGACGGTGTGCCGGGAAGGCCCACTCCAGCGAGACAGATCTGTGCGGGCTGTTCGCCGCTACCATCCTTAAAGTCAACATTGACGCTACCATCGAGCACCATCTTCTCTGTTGTAGGTTTCCATGGATTGACTTCCCACTCGCCAGAAACGGTATTGAACTTGATCTCTACATATCCGGTCTCGTTGAGAACAATAGGCTCTCCGACAGATGGATCACTTGTCAGCAGTCCTGTAGAAGGGTCAACGGTGAAACAGATGGGCTGGAAATCTGAGAGCTGGGGAATGAAACGAACCTTCGTGCCCACTTTCTTATTATAATAATGTGCGATGTACTCATACTTGCCGGTGTGGTCGATTAGCATTAGCACGCCGTAAAGGTCGGTGTTGAGATCTTCTGTATTTTCTACATCTGCAAGGTACATCCGGCTGAAGTCGGGCAGGTCACTGACCTTGATTGTGCTATTGACAGATGACTTGTTTCCGGCGGCATCGCCGACAGTGAGCGTCATTTCGTAGCCGCCTTCTGTTGTGGGCAGATCATAGATCTTAGTGAGTTTGTACTCCTTTCCACTGATACGGATGCTGTCGTTGATGTTCAGCCCGGGGATGAATACCTTGAGGTAGCCGAGGTTCTTGTTGTCGGTTACTGTTGCGTTGAGAGTGAGCTTGGGATTTTGAAGTAGAACTGTTAAGCTTGAAGAAGGAGCAGATGTGAAAGTCGGATTGGTGAAGTCACCATCCGTAGTGACATTGACAGTCTTAGTAGTAGTACGTCCGCCGACGTCAGTAACGGTGATCTCGACGAGAAAGGCCTCGTTGTCATTCCACGTGCTCAGCCCCACATACTTATAAGAAAGGTTGTAGGAATGGAGAAGCGAATCGGGATAGTACTCTAAAAAGTCAATAGTTTTGTCGAGATGAAGACTGTCGTTGACAAGTCTGATCGATTTGAGGCCATCGGCATCCTTAGCTACGCCTGTAATTACGAAGTCGCGGCCGGGTTCCGTCTGAATGGCGGTCATGATGTCCAGCGATGGCGCCTGACCGTCTACTGTGGGGAAGTCGTCGTCACTGCCACATGATTGCAGGGTGAAACCCGCTGTAGACATGAGTGTACAAAAGACAACATTCCATAATAATTTAATGTGTTGTACCATGAATTATAGGTCTTTATTTTTGTTGTTATTTAAATTTCCAGTTTTCTTAAGGATGGTTTTCATTCTGACTTTCAGTGTGTGCAAAGTTACTTAAGAGCGCGCACTCTGTGGGTTTCAATTCGTTCAAAAAAGAACTATAAATCATTCTGTGCTCTAAAAAAGTAAGTGCAGCAGACTTTTTTCGTTTACTTTTCTTGTCGTTCTCGGTTAAAAGTTATAATTTTGCACATGGACAAGTAATGTGCAATACAGTGCGATTATTGAACGATAAAACAATGTCGATATCCAAGACACGGCAAAAACTGGTTGACGTGGCGCGCCAGCTTTTTGCCAAGAAAGGTCTCAACGGCACCACGATGAATGATATTGCTGTGGCGTCAGGTAAAGGTCGCCGCACGCTTTACACCTATTTTAGCCGTAAGGAGGATATTTATTATGCGGTCATCGAGTCAGAGCTGGAGCGGTTGAGCGACAAGCTCGATGAAGTGGCGGCGAAACGCATCCCTCCTCAGGATAAGATTATCGAGCTTATCTACACCCACCTTATCTCCATCAAGGAGACGGTAGTACGCAACGGCAACCTCCGCGCTGAGTTTTTCCGCAACATCTGGACCGTAGAGAAAGTACGCAAGAACTTCGACGAAGACGAGATGGAACTGTTCCGAAAGGTGTATGCGGAGGGAAAAGCTGACGGCGAGTTTGATATTGAAAATATCGATATGGTGGCCGATATCACACATTATTGTATTAAGGGTCTCGAAGTCCCGTTCATCTATGGCCGTCTTGGCCACGGTCTCACGGAAGAGACCTCACGCCCGCTCATCGCAAGGATTGTCTATGGCGCTTTAGGCAAGAAGTCAAGATAGCGTTAAAGTCTCTGCAGATCGGGGATGTCTATCCTGGATCTGGAAAGTCTGACGAGCCCTTCTTCCTGCATTTGATTGAGAATGCGCGAGATGTTTTGGCGTCTCTGACCGAGGATATTGCCCAAAGTAGTCATTTTAATGTGGACCACTTTATGTCCTATGGGTGACAGGCACCGCTGTTGTAGGAAGGTCTTGATACGGTGCAGTAGCGCGCTGTTGCCTTTTTCAGCTTGTGTTTGTCCGTGTGGAACGAAAAGCTGTTCCCATAAATCCTGCTCTCTTTTCTGTAGTCGGGTCGAGAGAAAGCCGGCGAGGTTAAGGCGAAAGATAAGTGAGTCGGCCAGCATTTTTTGTATTTCTTCCTTTTCAATGATGATGGCGTTGACAGCCGTCACTGCCTTTATCGTGTGCGTATAACGCTGGAATCTGCCGAAAATGCCGTCAGCTTGCAGAATGATGGGTGCCGCAAGCGTCTCCTCAATGCTATAGGCTCCATCGTCGGATCGTGCCTGACACAGGATCGTCCCTTGTGTGACAATGAGCAACTGCCCGCATTTGTCACCTCTCTTGACAAAGACTTCCCCCGTCTTTACTTTCTGGAAGTCGATGCGTGTATGTGTCAAGATGTTTTCCAGCTCGGTTTGGCTCATGCCTATAAAAAGCGGCAATGAGGCTAATAAATCCCACTTCATTGGGCAATGGCTTTTTTCATGGAAGGAGAGAACCACACTGTGTTCTTTCCGTTTTTGTCGCTGTAAATGAAGTAGGCCATCAATTCGGGATGGCGTTGAAGAATGACTTTGGCCTTATTGAGCCCTAACACCATGAAGGCTGTGGCGTAAGCGTCTGCCGTAGCGCAGTTGTCGGCAATCACCGTGGACGAAAGGATATTGTGCTGCACGGGGTATCCGGTCTTGGGATCGATGGTATGGGCATATTTTCGGCCACCTTTGTAATAGAAATTGCGGTAGTTCCCACTCGTGGCCATGGCTTTATCAGTGACGTTAAGTACCGTCTGCAACTCCCCATTTTGTTGTGTTGGGTTGTCGACGGGTTTGGTCACGCCGATCTTCCATGGCACGCGGTCGGGGTTGACACCTGCTGTGACAATCTCACCACCTATCTCAACCATGAAGTTTTCAATGCCGTGGCGGCGCAGAAGATTGGCTACGCAGTCGGACCCATAACCCTTGGCGATGCCCGAACAGTCCAGATTGATGCGTGGGTCTTTCTTGACGACCTTACCATTGATGAGCGCAACCTTCTGGTAGCCTACGATTTGGCGCAGTGAGTCGATGACGTGTTTAGTCGGGTTCACGCCCTTTCTGAATCCAAATCCCCATTCATTGACCAATGGCGCCACCGTAATGTCGAAAGCGCCATCGGTCTCATGGGATATGTTCTCGGCAAGATTGAACACTTGCATGAACTTTTGGTTGAGTTTTACCTGGTGATTATTGTTGACGGCTGTGATGATACTGCGTTTATTGAAGGGCGACAACGCCGCGTCCACCTCGTTCATCTCTGCTTCTATCTCAGCCTGCAGGTCTTTGTTGTTCTGATAGGTGATGCTGTAAGTTGTGCCGAAGATGAATCCTGTGTTGTGCTGATAAGGTGTGGTTTGCTGGCTCCATATGATGATGACCGAAGCCACGGTGAGCACTGTGAGAAAGAGAATCTTGAATATGTTTTTCTTTTTCATGTGTTGTTGTTTAATAATGATGGGGTTGCCCCCCGAGGCACTGTACTCGAACGTTTGTCACGGCTATCAGGTGGCAGCCTACAGTTCTACCAGGATTTCAAAGGTTCCCCAGACGTGCGAAGAGCCTTGCTTTCCAAATCCGGGCACATACCATGTGTTGCCGATATCACCATCGTCGTGGACCAGACGTCTCAGATAGCGGATGGTCCAGCCAAGGCGTACAGGCCCCACAACCTTGGCATCCGTGCCAAATACGGCTTCCAGCCAGTGGTAATAGGCTTTCACGCCATGCATTGAGAATGGCACCTTGTCGCCCCACACAGGATCGATGACGTCGGGATGGTCGATATCAAACTTGAAATTGGTGTAAGCATAGCGCATACCGGCATAGAGCCGGTAGATATCATGCTTGTTTTTCATGACATTGAAGTCCATTCCTATCTTACCATACGGTGCTGATGTCTTGTAGTGGATGCCGGTAACGGCATTGCTTTCGTCAGCCTCTCCCCATCCAAGTTCTACAACGGGAAAATACTTGTCCTTGAGATTGAGTCTTACGCCGGCTTCGTATTGTCCCGTTGACGATACGCCTCGCTGGATGGGCCCTATGAGATCGGCTTTCACCTCGACACCTCGCCACCAGGGTATAGAGTCGTCAATGGCTTTCATGCGCAGGCGGAGCTGCTCGTCTTTTGTGAGCCGTTGCTGTCCTGTCTGTGGCCGCTGGGCTTCTGCAGTGAAGGCACACAACAGCAACAGACTACTGGCGATACTCCTTAAAATAAATATAGAAATGTTTTTGAGAAACATCATAGTTGACGCTGTTGTGATGGATCACCACCGAGTCAATGGCGTGTCGGGTGAATTTCACACCGGTGATGGTGTGGAAATAGTTGACTCCGCAGTCCACTGATTCGAAATGGGGTATGTTGGTTTTCTCTATACTGATGGTGTCGAGGAGGTGATTGGTTTGGAAGACCAGCACATCCTCGTTTCGGTTATAGCTGACGGGCAAGGAAAAAGAGTCGGTGTTGACTTGCTTGTTGATGAGCACAGAGTCAGCGCCGTTGCCCGTACGCGTGGAAATGGTAAGCGTGTCGGGCAGCGTCCTCACCGGTCCACGGAGGACATAGTAGGTGTAGACGGTGTTGTTGAGCGGGCAGTCCACGGTAGAGCAGGCACCTAAGAGGGCCGCGATGATGAGTAAATACAGGAGCTTCCTCATGTTCAGATGGTCTCTTCTATTTGGTAGTCGTTACGCTGTGGGTTTTGCCGGCTTATCAGGTCGCCAAGGAATCCGGCGACGAAGAATTGGAAGCCGAGAATGAGGGCTGTCAGCGCGATATAGAATGAGGCATGGTCGGCAAGCAGGTCGCCGTAGATGCCGTGGTGAAGAGCGATGGCTTTCTCCACGATGAGCCAAACGAGTGAGATGAAGCCGATGAGAAAGATCACAGAGCCGATGAAGCCGAAGACATGCATTGGCTTCTTGCCGAAGTTGGTGAGAAACCATAGCGTCAGCAAGTCGAGATAGCCATTGAAGAAACGGTTGATGCCAAACTTCGAGTGTCCGTATTTACGTGCCTGATGATGCACCACCTTTTCTCCGATGCGGTCGAACCCCGCGTTCTTAGCCAAATAGGGGATGTATCGGTGCATCTCCCCGTACACCTCAATATTCTTCACCACATCCCGGCGATAAGCCTTGAGGCCGCAGTTGAAGTCATGCAGGTTGTGCACTCCGCTGATCCAGCGTGCAGTGGCATTGAAGAGCTTGGTAGGGATGGTCTTCGACAAAGGATCGTAACGTTTCTTTTTGTATCCGGAAACGAGGTCGTAACCTTCTTTGGTGATCATTTGATAAAGTGTTGGGATCTCGTCGGGAGAGTCCTGCAAGTCGGCGTCCATGGTGATGACCACATTGCCCTCAGCCTTCTTGAAGCCGCAGTAGAGCGCCGGGCTCTTGCCGTAGTTACGGCGAAACTTGATGGCGTGTATGTTCGGGTCTCTCTCTGCTAAGTGCCTGATAACCTGCCAGGAGTTGTCGGTAGAGCCGTCGTTGACGAAGATGATTTCATACGAGAAGCCGTTGGCCGCCATCACACGCCGGATCCAGGCGTGCAGCTCTGGCAGTGACTCTGCTTCGTTGAAAAGGGGAATAACTACTGATATGTCCATTTCTCTGATTGTTTCTTATGGGTTGATATCCTTTCCCATCTTACCCATTTTTCCCATCGGCTTTTTTCTGCCTATCCATGCAATGGGGAAGCTGAGCAGGAAACCCAGAAAGACGTTTTGCATCATGAAGACGAAAGCGATCTCTATGGGTGACAGCTGCCCGATCATGGTGAGCGACTGCTCCAACTCTCTCACAGGGACGCCTTGGGCACGGTAGACGGGTTCCAGCGTCTTGACGTTGGTGATGAGCATATTGAGAAAGGTGCCTTTGTCGAGAAAACGGAAGTAGACATACTGTGCCACAGCAAAAAGCATGGACGCGTAGAAGAACGTATAGAGCGAGAAAGCAAGGCCGCGTCGAAATGAAATGGCACCGTCGAGAGCATTATTGCGGAAACGTATGAGCAACCAGCCGACGAGAAAGGGCGTGGCCATGGCAAGCAGTCCGCCCCACGATGAGGCGGGGTTCGTGACAATGGCTGCAAACGATGCAATCCACAAAAGGAAAAGCAGGACCCCATCCTGCCGGGCAAAGGCCTTCAGCTGTATAAGAGATGTGACGTTAATCATATTATGCCTGCAAAGGTACGCATTTTAGGAGGTAGATGAGTGAGGGTAGCCGGAAAATTATGTTAAATCTTCTTTTTTTGTCGTGATAATTTTTCTTTATTTCTCAATTTGTCTTACCTTTGCACCTGCATTTGAGAGCAAGGCCTCTCAATGAATACGGGCAAGTCTCTTACGGCCAGCTCCCTCGGAATCCCCCAGGACGGGAACGTAGCAAGGGTACGTGGTTGTAGCGGCGCGATAAGAATCGCTTGCCCACCTGCCTCTTTAGCTCAGTTGGCCAGAGCACGTGATTTGTAATCTCGGGGTCGTTGGTTCGAATCCGACAAGAGGCTCAGCAGACAAGACAACCGTTGTTTTCCGGAAGGAAGACAACGGTTGTCTTGTTAATCCCCGTTTTATCAGTCATAGCAATAGCATGACGAAGAATGCGTCTACGGTGTAAAGGCAATGCGTCTACGGTGTAAAGGCAATGCGATTACGGTGTAAAGGCAATGCGATTACAGCGTAGACGTTTGACGGGTATTCACCTGCGGTTGGTGAGTGCTGCCTTGCCGGCCGTAACAGCTGTGGGCGTAGCCTTTCCGAAAGTAAGCGTTGCCTTTGCTGCCCGTGTGGAGACGAGCTTCTTGGCGTCGTTGTTCTGCACACGGTAGAGATCGAACTGGATCATGTCCTTGGTATTGGTACCGATCATGAAGCCGCTGAACCTGCCGGTTCTCTCATCGAGCGAGAAGCCTCGCTTGGAGGCAGAGGCATCCATGACAAAAGCCGTCTGGTTCTGCGTGAGATACTTTACGTGGATGTTGCCATTATTGCTGATGTACCAGTTGAACTTTAGCGTCTGCTGATCGGTCACTCTACCGTTGTTGTCAGTATGGTAGTCAACTTCTGTCCCCGTGCCCTTAAGCGCGTCGGAGCTGTTGCGAACAAATGTCATATTGGCATTGAAATAACCCACCTCACCGTTGTCGCTGTTGGTGTATGCCATTTTGCCGTCCCATTCGCCTTGCAGCACATCGGCCTCATCATCGAGCGTATTGCCGTTATTCTCGTCATACCAGCTGCTGCTGCCGTCGTAGTAGTCATCGTTCCACCCCCAGTTGTCGTAATAATTGTCGTAAAAGGGATCATCGTCACAGCTTGTGAGCAGTGTGGGAGCCGCTATAACCAAGGCAGCTGCCATCAGGGATAACATCTTTTTCATAATATTCTTTTTTATGTTTTCTACTGCAAAGATAGGCGAAATAAATCATGATTGAAAGATGATTTTCCTATTACTCTTGGGAAAATCCCTAAAAATTATCAAGTCATAATGAAGTTATGGCATTTTTTTTGTAAGTTTGCAGCCAAGATTATTATCATCAATTATCATTCAAAGTACAAGAATAAGAAAATGAGAACTGTTTATGAATTCTCTGTGAAAGACCGCAAAGGTAAGGATGTATCCCTTCAGGAGTATGCCAATGAGGTGCTGCTCATCGTCAACACGGCCACCAAATGTGGATTCACTCCACAATATGAGGAGCTGGAGAGTCTCTATAAGAAGTATCATGCCCAGGGTTTCGAGATACTTGACTTCCCTTGTAATCAGTTCGGGCAGCAGGCTCCGGGTACTGATGAGAGCATCCACGATTTTTGCAAGCTTACCTATGGCACGGAGTTTCCGCAGTTCAAAAAGCTGAAGGTCAACGGCGAGGAGGCCGATCCGCTCTACAAATTTCTCAAGGAGCAGAAAGAATTCGCCGGCTGGGACGAGACGCATCCCATCTATCCCATACTTGATAAGATGCTCTCGGAAGCCGATCCCGACTACAAGGAAAAGGCTGATATCAAGTGGAATTTCACTAAATTTCTCGTCAACAAGAAGGGACAGGTGGTGAAACGCTATGAGCCCACGGAGAAAATAGAGCACATCGCTGCTGATATTGAGGAATTGCTCAAGTAATTCAATTACATCTATCTCTTATGGAAAAGACAAAATGCCTGATCATTGGCAGTGGCCCTGCGGGCTATACTGCTGCTCTCTATGCTGGGCGGGCCAACCTCAGCCCCATAGAATACACTGGCCTGCAAGTGGGTGGACAGCTCACGCAGACCACTATTGTGGAAAACTTCCCCGGCTATCCCGAGGGTGTGGATGCCAACCAGATGATGATGGATCTGCGCCAGCAGGCCGAGCGATTCGGCGCTGACGTGCGCGATGGCATCGTTACCGATGTGGATCTGTCGAAGAAGCCCTATGTGGTGACTATCGATAGCGGTGGCAAGATTGAGGCCGATACGGTCATTATTGCTACCGGTGCCTCAGCCAAATACCTCGGACTGCCCGATGAACAGAAGTATAACGGACAGGGAGTGTCAGCCTGCGCCACATGCGACGGCTTCTTCTACCGCAAGAAAGTGGTGGCCGTCGTGGGCGGCGGCGACACGGCTTGCGAGGAGGCAACTTATCTTGCCGGACTGGCAAGCAAAGTCTACATGATTGTGCGTAAGCCCTATCTCCGTGCCACTGAGATCATGAAGAAGCGCGTGGAAGACAATCCGAAGATTGAGATTCTCTACGAGACCAATACCCTCGGACTCTATGGAGAGAATGGCGTGGAGGGCGCCCACCTGGTATGGCGCAAGGGTGAGGCCGACGAGAAGAAGTATGACTTGCCCATTGACGGCTTTTTCCTGGCCATCGGGCATAAACCTAACACTGATATCTTCCGTGGGAAACTCGACATGGACAGCGTTGGCTACATCAAGGTAGAGGGCGACACGCCGCGCACGAGCGTGGAGGGCGTCTTTGCTGCCGGCGACTGTGCCGACTCGACCTACCGCCAGGCCATCGTGGCAGCGGGAAGTGGCTGTAAGGCCGCTATCGAGGCAGAGAGGTACCTCTCAAAATAGAACAGGCCACTCAACAGAAAAGAGCCGCACGCCCAATGGTGTGCGGCTCTCTTTTCTTACAGGTTCATCAGGCTTCTCAAAAAAAATGGGATCTTATCCTTGTAGCTCTGAATAAAAATGCTTATTTTTGCCAAATAAACCATAAACGCCATTTCTATGAAAGCCCGACGGTTGTCCTTATACATTATTATATGTTGCGCATACACAGCGCATGCACAGAAAGGCAATACTTTCAGCCCCGACAGTCTTAACATCAAAGGCATCGGTATTGAGAACGGATCCGTGGATGTCATCAGCCAGAAGCGCATGAACAAGGGACTCGTCACTAATCCGCTTTCCGCCATTAGCGGACAGATAGCGGGCGTGAATATTTCTAATGGTGAGGATCGGATGGCGCAGCTTTCTTCGGTGCGTGTGCGCGGCACGACTTCACTCACGGGTGGCAACGATCCGCTCATCATTATTGACGGAGTCTATTCCGATCTCTCTACGCTTTCCACTATATATCCTTCCGATATTGAGAGTTTTGCCATCTTGCGAAATGCGGCTGAGACCGCGCAGTATGGTTCACGAGGCGCTTCTGGAGTCATCGAGGTGACAACCAGGAAGGGCACGGGAGCCGCTTTCCATATCTCCTACGATGGTTCATGGGGAATGGAGACTGTCTATAAGAACATTGAGATGCTCTCTGCTGCTGAATATGTAGCGACGGCAAAGAGCCTCGGATTGGCTTACCGCGACGACGGCTACGACACTAACTTCCGAAATTCCATCTTGCGGACGGGTTTTGTACAGAACCATCATGTTGCCTTCAGTGGTGGGGGCACTGCTTCCAGTTACCGTGCTTCGCTGGCCTTCTCGCAGAATAACACTGTCATTGACGACCGTGGCATGAACAATCTTGTGGCTAAACTTGACATTACACAGAAGGCTTTCAATGATTTTCTGGCCATTAACTTTGGCGTTTTCGGCTCTTCGCAGAAAACTCAAGGTATCTTTGACGAGCAGATGCTGTTCTATTCGGCCGCTGTGCAGAATCCCACGATCGCGCGGGATGCCAGGACAAAGAACGGGCAGGCATCGGAAATCAACCCTCCACGCACCATCCTCTTGCAGAAAAACGACACCAAATACATGACTTTCGACACCCATCTTGACATGACGGCACGGTTTGGCGGTGGTCTGAGCCTGACTTTGCGGGGCTCTTATGGCTACAGTTCTACCGAAGACGCAAAGTTCTGTCCTACCTGGTTATGGGCTCAAGGGCAGGCCTGGAGGGGTGATCACAAGGGCGAGAGCTGGCTTGCAAACGCCACGCTCGACTGGAATCGCAGTTGGGGCGTACACATGTTGTCGGCTTCTCTCCTTGGCGAATATCAGAAAGAACGGCGCACCGGCTTTTGGACGTCAGTGAAAGGATTCACTTCTAATGATTTCGGTTATGACAATCTTGCTGCTGGATCGTTGCTGCCTTATGGTGGCACGGGCTCCGATTACGCTGATCCTTCACTTGCTTCCGGTATGGTGACGGCTACTTACACACTCCTAAAACGCTATGCAGTTTCTGCCACATTGCGCGCGGATGGTTCCTCGATGGTTGCCAAGGACAACCGTTGGGGGCTTTTCCCGTCGGTGTCGGTCAACTGGAATGCCAGCGACGAACCCTTCATGCGCCCATTCAAGCCTGTTGTCTCCATGCTGAAAGTGAGGTCGGGCTACGGCATCACGGGCAATCTTGGAGCCATCACGTCCTATACTACACTTAACACTGTGGGGCCCAAAGGGGTGGTACCTATCAACGGTTCGCCAACAATGACACTTGGCTCCTTGCGTAATGCCAATCCCGACTTGAAATGGGAGAAGAAGTCAACGTGGAATATTGGTGCGGACATGGGATTTCTTAACAACCGCATCATGCTCACAGCCGAATACTATTACGGCAAGACCACCAATATGCTCTATGAATATGACGTGCCCGTCCCGCCCTTCGCCTACGGCAAACTGCTCGCCAATATCGGATCCATGTGTAATAGTGGCGTCGAGATAGGGTTGGGTGTGACACCCCTGCAGCGCAGAGAAATGGAGCTGAACATCAATGTCAACATGTCATTTCAGCGAAACAAGCTGCTCTCCCTCTCGGGTAACTACGACGGTTACCACCTTACCGCCCCTGATATCACAGCCATTGGAGCGCTCAATGGTGCGGGACAGCATGGCGGCAACGCCAATGTGCTTTACCAGATCGTAGGACAGCCGCTGGGTGTGTTCTATCTACCTCATTGCAAAGGCATTGTAGACCGGGGCAATGGCTCCAAAATGTATGATCTTGAAGACCTTAACCATGATAGGAAGATTGACCTCAGCGACAACGGTGACCGGTATGTGGCAGGGCAGGCAACGCCGAAAATGACACTCGGCTCCAATATCAGTTTCCGATATAAAGCGTTTGATGTGTCGCTGCAGATGAACGGAGCCTTCGGACATAAGATATTCAATGGCACATCCTTGTCATATACCAATATGTCGAGTTTTCCTGATTACAACGTGCTTAAAGGCGCGCCACGGCGCAACATAGTGGACCAGAATGTGTCTGACTATTGGTTGGAGAGCGGCGATTACCTCAACTTTGACTATCTCACTGTGGGTTGGAACGTGCCGGTCAAGAGCCGCTACGTCTCCTCCATGCGCCTCTCCGTGTCGGTCAATAACCTTGCCACCATCACGGGTTATAGCGGCCTCACGCCAATGATCAATAATTATATTGTTTCCAGTACCCTTGGCATTGACGACAAACGGTCTTATCCCGTCTTCCGTACCTGGTCGATGGGCGTAAGCATACAGTTCTAATCTGCTTCTATTCTCTAAGGTCTTTAAACATCATCCTTCTGTCATGAGAAACACATTTAATGTTATAGCTATATCCATGCTGGCGCTTTTGGGTCTTGCGTCGTGCCTTTCAGAGGATCCCCGCGACCAGATAGACCGTGAAAAGGCTTTCAGTTCGGCCTCGTCGCTCTTCAACAATACCGTGGGATTACTCTACAACTATGTTGGTGGCACGCAGAACTCCCAGGGGCTGCAAGGCACTTACCGTGGTGTGTATGATTATAATTCGCTCACAACCGACGAGTGCATTATCCCCATCCGTGGTGGCGACTGGTACGATGGGGGCTTCTGGCAGGATCTCTACCTGCACACCTGGACTTCTTCCGACCAGGCATTGAATGATACCTGGAACTATCTTTACCATGTCATCGTGCGCTGCAATCAGGCACTGGTTGACCTCAAGGACCACCGCTCACTCCTTAGTGACCAAGAGTTTACAGCCTATTCGGCTGAAGTGCGGGCTTTCAGGGCAATGTTTTATTGGTACACAATGGATATGTGGGGCAATATTCCCCTGGTCATCTCAGTGAAACAGTCTCTGGTCAACGTGGCGCAGAGCAAGCGTTCAGACACTTATCGCTTCATCATGAAAGAGCTGCAGGACGTGGAGCCACTTCTGCCGGACGCAAAGAGTAACCTTCCCAGTGATTGTTATGGTAGAGTGACGCGTCCTGTTGTTGATTTTCTGCTTGCCAAACTTGCCCTTAACTATGAGGTTTATGCTGATGACGACTGGACTGACGGCGTGCACCCCTCTGGAAACGATGCAGTGATCGATGTTGAAGGCAAGAAAATGAATGCGTGGGAGGCGTGTATCCACTACTGTGACAAGCTGACGGCAGACGGATACAGGCTTATGGATGACCGGACAGCCAATTTCAGCGTACATAATGAAACATCGACGGAAAATATTTTCGTCATACCCATGGATAAAACACTGTATGCCTGGCAGTTCCAAAACCTTTTCCGCTCGCGCCATTACGCCCACGGAGACGCTGTAGGTACGGCTTCGGAAAATGGCACGTGCGCCACCCTGGCCACCGTACACGAGTATGGTTATCATACCGACAGTCTGGACAGCCGTTGGGATCAGGACTTCTATTATGATACAGTACGTGTAGATGGCAAGACCATTCCGCTTGACGGCGGGGGTGTGCTGGTTTACTATCCACTTGAAGTCACTTCCACAAGCCTCACTTACTCACCTTATATCCGTACCGCTGGGGCGCGGATGAAGAAATATGAGATTGACCGGCACGCCTTCAACGACGGTAAGAACTGTGATAACGACATTGTGCTCTTCCGTTACGCTGATGTATTGCTTATGCGCGCTGAGGCTCTCGTGCGTGATGGGAAGAGCGGGCAGGCCGACCTTGACGCTATTCGCCACCGTGTGGGGATGCCGTCGCGTCCCGCTACCCTTGCCAATATCCTTCGGGAGCGACGCATGGAGCTGATGTGGGAAGGCTGGAGGCGTAACGACCTCATACGGTATGGGCTCTTTAACAAAGCTTACGACATTCGTCCACAGCTTGAGAATGAGGCCTCAGGCTACACGACGGTGTTCCCGATTCCTGCAAAAGTGCTCGATCTCAATAGCAGCATGCTACAGAATAAAGGGTATAAATAAAGGCGGACACAGGGTATCATTAACTATTTTTTTATGCGAATCCATTGCGTTTCCATCATTTATACGGTAACTTTGCAGTACAATATCTTTGTATCCCAATGCTGATCATTACAAGAAACTCACGAGATTATGGTCCCTATGATGAGGCAACGGTAGCCGCATTCGTGGAGGATGGCCGCCTATTGCTCAACGACAGGGCCCGTGATGCGGTTACAGGCGAGTCGGGCACAGTTAAGGAAATGCTGCTTCGCAAGGGAATCCGTCCCAGTGTAAAGAACAACGGCTCACTCATGAGGCAGCTGTCTCATGTGGGGCGTGATTTTATCTTCCCGCATGAGGACATGGAGCACCACTCACTCTTTGAGGACAAGCGCCTGTTGGTGCTTGCCATTGTTGGGCTGTCGCTGTCGGTCATCATGCTTCTGCCCATCGGCGGACTGCTTGTTTTCTATGTGGTCTCACTTTATTTTGCCACAATCTGGGGATTGTTCTTCGCTTGGCTTTTTCCCACGAGACAGGTGAACACCAAGACCACTGTGTGGACTTTCTTCCTCACACAGGCTGGCGTCTTCCTTATTTTCGGTGTCCTTCATAACCTCAACTTCTTTAATCTTTTTACCGAGGCTTCTTTTCCGGTGAGTATCATCGGCTATATACTTGGAGTTGGTCTGACGGAGGAGTTCACCAAGATGGTGCCGCTCATCATCCTTCAGCATCGTAGTCGGGAGCCGATGTTGCCGCAGACGATGGTCTATTACGGTCTTATCGCTGGCATCGCTTTCGGAGTTTTCGAGGGCGTACAGTATCAGACGACCATCAATATCCATGCTGACTATACGACAGCGTTCCTTTTAAACATCGCACGTCTTACCTCTCTGCCGTTCATTCACGCCATTTGGTGTGGCATCGCAGGCTATTTCCTTGGCATGGCAGGGCTTTACCCGCGCTATCGTCATGCCTTGTGGTTCCTGGCTCTCATTGTTCCCGCTACGCTGCACGGCTTTTACGACTCCTTTGCGGGCGTGGCCTACATTGTCTCGCTGTTTATAGCACTTTCAAGTGTGTTACTGTTGATGGCTTACATGCGGCGCAGTGGGCAGTTGAGGGAGAGACTTCGGACCAACGAATAACAATGGAAGTAATGAAAAAGATATTATATGTATTCCTAACGGTAATGTTGGTTTCCGCCTTTTCTTCTTGTGATTTGGAGACGGTTGACAATGGCAAACTTGATGGTTTCTGGCACTTGGAACGGGTCGATACTCTCCTTACGGGTGGGCATCGCGACTTGTCCAATGCGAAACTCTTTTGGTCTTTCGAGGTCAGACTGATGGCTTTACAAGGTGGATCGGCACCTTTCCTCTATCGTTTCCATCAAACTGGCGACAGTCTTATCATCTATTCACCCTATACCAATGATGGTCATGAGGAAGGGAATGGTGTGGGAGGAAACAAGCCTGTTAAGGACTCCTCGCTATTAAAGGACTATGGAATCGAGGATTTAGAAGTCCGCTATGAGAAAGAAACCTTAAGTGGCTCGCGGATGGTTCTCCGCTCGCACCGCCTAAGACTTTACTTCCGGAAGTTCTGAAGAAGTGTGGAAAACGTAACTGACATTTAATGTAAAATGATTGTAAGATAACAGAATAGTTCATGGCAGAACTTCCCGCTTTCGTAAAAGACTTGGCACTCATCCTCATTGTGGCCGGCATCGTGACGCTCATTTTCAAGCGGCTCCGGCAGCCTTTAGTGCTTGGATATATCGTCGCAGGCTTCATTGTCTCGCCGCATTTGCCCCTGACCATGTTGGTCGTCGACAAAGATGACATCCAAACATGGGCCGATATAGGCGTGATGTTCCTGCTGTTTTCCCTCGGCCTCGACTTCTCGTTCAAGAAGATACTGAAGATGGGGCTTGCACCGGTCATTGCCGCCGTGAGCACTATCTTCTTTATGTCGATGATCGGAATACTGGTGGGGCACTTATTCGGCTGGTCACACATGGACTGCATTTTCTTAGGCGGAATGCTCGCCATGTCGTCGACGACGATTATCTATAAGGCCTACGACGACTTGGGACTCTCGCAGCAGTCGTTTGCCAAACTGGTGATGAGCGTGCTCATTCTTGAGGATATTCTCGCCATTGTGATGATGGTCATGCTGTCGACCATCGCCTCGGGCAACAGTCCCGACGGTGCTCAGATGCTTGGCTCGCTGCTGAAGATAGTTTTTTTCCTCACTCTCTGGTTTCTTGTGGGGCTCTATGTCATCCCTTCGTTTCTTCGGGCCACGCGCCGTCTGATGACCGACGAGACACTTGTCATCGTTGCCCTCGGCCTCTGTTGTGCCATGGCGTGGATCAGCACGGTGGTGGGCTTCTCCTCGGCTTTCGGCGCGTTTGTCATGGGCAGTATACTTGCCGAGACCATTGAGGTGGAGCGGATAGAGAAGGTGGTAGCTCCGGTGAAGAATCTCTTTGGTGCTATCTTCTTCATTTCCGTGGGTATGCTGGTTGATCCGAAAGTGCTGGTTAGCTATGCATTGCCTATCGTCGTGCTTGTGCTTGCCATCATGGTGGGGCAGGCTGTCTTCGGCACATTCAGTTATATGTTGTCAGGTCAGCCGCTCAAGACATCCATGCGTTGCGGTTTCTCCATGGCGCAGGTTGGTGAGTTCGCGTTTATCATCGCTTCCCTGGGCTTGTCGCTCAATGTCATCAGCAGTTTCATCTACCCGGTCATTGTGACAGTGAGTGTTGTCACCACATTCATCACTCCTTATATGATCCGTTCGGCGGTGCCGGCCTACAACGGTCTGATACGGCTGCTGCCGCGTCGCTGGGCCCGCCGCCTCGACCATATGGGTGCGGTTCATCAAGCTACAACCCGCGAGCAGACCACCTGGCACCGTCTGTTGCGCAAGATGGGCATCAATACGCTTATCTATACGGTGCTCTGCATTGCCGTAACGGCTATCATGCTCACCTTCGTGCTCCAGTTTTTCCGCCATATTCTGCCCCATTGGTGGGCCAATGGGGCTACGGGCCTGGCCACGCTGATTTTCATTTCGCCGTTTATGCGTGCTTTGGTGATGAAGAACAACCGCAGCGAGGAGTTTAAGGAGCTGTGGACGGAGAGCCGCTTCAACCGTCTGCCGCTCATTTTCACCGTGCTTGTCAGGGGCGCCATTGCCGCTGCCATCCTTTTTTATGTCTGTAACTATCTGGCGCGTTTTGCCAACGCTGTCGTTATCACCCTTGCCGTAATGCTCATTGTACTCATGGTGCTCTCGCGCCGATTGAAGAAGCAGTCCATCGGCATGGAGCGCCGTTTCATCAACAATCTCAACTCCCGCGACATCATGGCGCGTGTCGAGGGCCACCGCCAGCCACTCTTTGCAAACACACTCATTGACCGCGACATACATATTTCCGACGTCGATATCCCCGAAGACTCCGCATGGGCAGGCAAGTCACTGGGTGAGTTGCAGCTGAGCACGCACTATGGCGTTTATGTCAGCAGTATCCTGCGCGGTCATCAACGGCTTAATATTCCTGGGGGCGACTGTATCCTTTTCCCTGACGACCGCTTACAGGTCATCGGCAATGATGAGCAGTTGCAGGCGTTTGCCCGGGCTGCCAGAATCAATATCGTGCCGGAAGATCCGAATATTGAGGAACGGGAAATGAAGCTTCAGAAGGTACGGCTCGGCAAGGACAGCCCGTTAATAGGCCTGACGCTGCGTGAGAGTGGCATTCGTGAGCGGTACAATTGCATGGTAGTCGGCGTGGAAGAAGGGCAGGACAGCCTGACCCGAATAAACCCTAACCGCCGCTTTACCGCTGGCGACATCATATGGGTAGTGGGAGAGAAAGAGTCGATCAAGCGCCTCCCGGACGCTTGATGAGCAGAAGGGGTAACTCCCTTATTTCAGGTACGTATTTCCTTTACACTGTAATCGCATTTCCTTTACACTGTAATCGCATTTCCTTTACACTGTAATCGCATTGCCTTTACAGTGTAGACGCATTGCCTTTACAGTGTAATCGCACTGCCTTTACAGTGTAGACGCATTGCCTTTACAGTGTAATCGCATTGCCTTTGTGCTACTCATGTGTAGCAAAGCGTTTTTCAGCCAGTTCAGCGTACTTCGTACCCGGCCGTCCATAGTTGGCATAAGGATAGATGCTGATGCCGCCGCGGGGCGTGAAGAGCCCTGTCACCTCAATGTATTTCGGGTCCATGAGACGGATGAGGTCTTTCATGATGATGTTGACACAGTCCTCATGGAAGTCGCCGTGATTGCGGAAGGAGAAAAGGTAGAGCTTGAGGCTTTTGCTTTCCACCATGCGCACGTCGGGGATATAGCTGATGCGTATCTCGGCGAAGTCGGGCTGACCGGTGATAGGGCAGAGCGAGGTGAACTCTGGACAGTTGAACCGCACCCAGTAATCGTTGTCGGGATGCTTGTTGGTGAATGTTTCCAGCACTTCCGGAGCATAGTCCATCTTGTATCGTGTCTTGGTGCCAAGGGCTTTGAGGCCTTCTTCTTTTCTTTCTGTCATCTGGTTATATATTGAAAATTTTCAGTACGTTATAGTCTACGCCCTCATCGTAGACGTCTTCTCCCTCATGTTCTTTCAAATGGTTCACTACACGGATGGTCAGAGGCAGTGCGACGACCTCGTAAAAGGTCTTGAGAAACACTTGCCACAGCATGAAGCCGGGCAGGACATCCCATGGCACCACTCCACCCAGCGCAAGTGGGAAGAAAATGACGGAGTCGCAGCTTTCGCCGGCCACCGTGCTCAGAATGGCGCGTGCGGAGAAGTGTCGGCCTTGGTCGTGTATCTTCATGCGGCTCATGACGTATGCGTTTATGAAACTGCCGGCCAGAAAAGCCACAAACGAAGCTGCAGCGATGCGTGGAGCAAGGCCAAAGATGGCGTGGAAGCCTTCACGGTTGTGCCAATAGGGTGCCCCAGGAATCCAGTCGCACAGCGCGCCCATGGCCACGAAGAAGAAGTTCATGGCGAAACCGGTCCAAATGAGCAGCCGCGCTTTGCGGTAACCCCACACCTCACAAACACAGTCGTTGATGATGTAAGAAATGGGAAAGACAATCAAGCCGCCCGTCAAGTTAACGGGGCCAATGGCAATCTGCTTGGTTTCAAGGATGTTTGCTAAAATGAGGCAAACACAGAAAAGAATGCTGAAGAGCATGAAAAGCATACTCACTTCAGCGTGTGGTCGTTTTGTCATTTCTTGTTTTGTTAAAGGGGGTTGAGCAAGTACCCCTGTCGTGATGATATGTTTTGCGGATGCAAAGGTACAAATAACCAGGAAATTATTGCCTATTTCTCTTGAAAACATGAGGAAAGAATTGATATTTAAAGATGTTTTCCTCTAAAGAAAAAAGCACTTTCTTTATCCGACCGGCTTATAAATCACAGTTTTTATGTAAATTTGCAGCAAAAGATCTAAGGTGAATGAAGATTTCGGTAATTACGGCTTCCTTTAACAGTGCGGCAACCATCAAGGACACAATGGATTCGCTGCTTCGGCAGACGTTCACGGATTGGGAATACATTGTCGTGGATGGCGGCTCTACGGATGGTACCGTAGAGTTGCTCAAACAGTATGAGTCAAGGATGGGTGCCCGTATGAGTTGGACTTCAGAGCCCGACAGCGGCATCTATGATGCAATGAACAAAGGCATTGTCAAGGCTTCTGGGGATGTGGTCGGCATTCTCAATTCTGATGATTATTTCACTTCAGACGATGTGCTCTCCCATGTAGCCGATGCTTTCTCAGATGCTGCGTTGGACGCGGTGTATGGAGATATCCATTTCATTCATGCTGGCGAGCCAAATAAGATAGTGCGCTATTATTCTTCTCGTCTTTTCCGTCCATTTTGGCTGCGCTTCGGTTTTATGCCTGCACATCCTTCTTTCTACGTTCGCAGGCACATCTATGAGGAAGCCGGTCTCTACGATACTAGTTATAAAATCGGCAGTGACTTCGAGATGATGGTCAGGCTGTTTCGTAAACATCATATTCGTTATCGTTATCTCTCTAAAGATTTTGTTACGATGCGCACAGGAGGAATGAGCACTAAAAGCTTTCAGAGTCGTCGTACGTTACTCAACGAAGATGTTCGTGCTTGCAGAGCAAATGGTATCTATACCAATAAGCTGATGATTGCGATGAAATACCTGTATAAAGTGCTGGAGTTCAAAATTTAGTTACTCCAAACTTTTAAGGACATTAATAAGTTTGGTGTCATCTTTTCGATCACGTATAGCCAAGCGAATAAGTTGTTTCCCCGTTCCCTTCATGCATCGTTTTGTAGAGCAGTTGCTGATAAGGATATTTTTTCTAATCAGTTCATTTGCCAGTTCTGCAGACGAATATTTATCTGTCACCTCGCAGAGAAAGAAATTAGCCTGAGATGGGATGACATGCAAGTATGAGATGTCCTTTAGTTCATTATAAAATAGTTCTCTTTCATGAACAAAAAGACGGCACGCCTTTTTATATTCAGTCTCATATTTTCCAAAGACTTGCATGTAGTATTCAGCAAAGGAATTGACATTCCAAATGGATACTTCTTTTCTGATATGATTAATAAGAGCCGTGTTAGCAGAAGCAAGGATGCCTAATCGGAGCCCGGGTACACCATACGATTTACTGATAGATTTCATAACCATCAGATTGTGGAATCTCATGAGAATGTCGTTAGAGAGCAGACTATTGTTCTCAGATTTATCCGTAAAGTCTACGAAACTTTCATCAACGATGATTTGAATATTTCTCTCTGAGCACCAGGAAATGAGTTTTAACAGGTCAGTCTTATTGATAAAGTGTCCGGAAGGATTGTCTGGATTAATGAGTAACAATAATGATATGTTTTTGTCTCCAAAAAATGCTATCAGATCATCTATCGTGTAAGAGAAATCGTCTTTCTTGGAGACGAAGGACACTATCTGTTCTTCATTTAATCTGTTAGGGTACTCATCAAATGTTGGAAAAATGACGCCGACTCTCTTTCCAGTGTGCTCTTCCATCACATTCTTGATCAGCTCTGCGGCGCCATTACCTACAGCGACAAACTCTTGTTTTATAGAGAAATATCTAGCTGCAAGAAGGGAATTGACATACATTCCTGATGGATATTCTCTGAGAAGGGTCTCAAAGTTTGATTTCAACTCCTCAATCATTTTCTGATTTGGAAAGTAGGGATTGACAAGATAACAGAAATCTAACAGTTGTGGAAAGCGCCAGAAACCACCGTATCTTCTGTGATACATATAGAATTTATCTGCGTCACAGGAAAATATAGTTGAGGCTATATCAAGATCCTGTATGTCATCTATCTCGTACCACTTATCTCCTTGCAAGGGAAGAGCATGTAGACTCGATTGATGGATAGCTGTCAGTACGCGAAGGACTTCCTCGTAGTATTGATTGTTTCCCATTACTTTGCAATAGGTTTCGAGGAATGGCATATAAACATCTTTCGAAAATTCTTTGCTGAATTTGTAGAGATTGACAGTCTTGTAGTAAGAACTTATTTCTTTAAACTTGAAAGAGGATTTATTAATGAAATTTTCAATCTCGTTATTATCGTTGATGGTTACCATTGTGCCATCCATCCAAGATTGGTATTTGTCAACAAGAGCGAGGTCGGGATATGGATCGTTTATTAATTTTTGAAGAACACTGTCTTCAAAGATAATATCCGATTCAAGCAGTATGGTATCATCTTCGCATAATTCGCCCTTAGCCAGAGCCAATGAGTAAATGTTGTTTGTCTGGTCATAGACACTGTTTTCGATATATTCAATCTTAAGTACATTGTCATATCGATGGCCTATATACTCTTTTAGTTCCTGCCCTTTATATCCTATCACGATGACAAGACGCTTTAACTGAAGGTGAGCTAACTGTGTAATGACCCTGTCAATGAGCTTGATGCCATTAACTTCCACCATGCATTTGGTGTTGTTCTTGGTGTACTCGCCAAGGCGCTTGCCCATGCCGGCTGCTAATATGATAGCTTGCATTTTTTTAACTTAGTTGTTGAATTCTCTTGATATATGTAGTAAGAAAGGGCTTATCTGCTTTTCTTTGTCTTTTCTCAACAAAGGATACCGGTAGCAATACTTTGATATACTGCTTAAGCCATTGCTTAAGTCTTTCTGATTTCGATAAATGGAAATTGAACTTCTCCACCGGTGTCATCCAGTCCTTTCCATAGCTTATTTCCATCATTTTCTTATAGTCTCTGGGAACGTTGAAATTCCTACCTAAAAAGGTTATAGGTGCTGTGTCCTCTAACAACTTTTTTGGAAAGATATCCTGGCAGCAGTACATCAGGTCCGTGTTTTCCGGATATGGTTCATAGAAGTAGAAGTCAATGTATTCCCCTTTACGCATGAGTGACAGGAACCCCCGGCGCTCGTAGCGTATGACTTCGAATCCATATTTGCGAAATTCGAATAGTAAGGAAAGGAATCTATCCATATCGGACTTCATTATAATGAGATCAATGTCTTCGTCATGATCAATGAAGTCATGTTCTCTGACAGCGCCAAGCAACGTACCGAAAGCAAGCAGAAACTTTAGTCCGTGCTTGTCCATGATATCTTTGAACAGGAATAAATTCTCTTTGGCCTGTTTCTTGTCAATTCTCTTTGCACCCTCGAAGATTGGAGCAAACTTAAAATAGTAAGGTCCTTTGATAGTAGGTATTTTAATTTTCATTTCAGTGTTGCTATTATTTTCTTTAATATTTTTTTTACATTGTATGGAATGTATCTTTTGATTTTTTTTATAAATGTATTATCAGCCCTATAGAATTCTTTGTCAAAACATTCATTTGGCATTATATAGTAAGGGTGTATAATTGGGAAATCTATGTCTTTACTTTCGATGTAAATGTTGCCCATACCTGTATGTGTCGCTTCCTTATCATTTCCTATGTTAGATACAAGATTAACTTTTGGGAAAATGCATAGTTGGTTTTGTGATGCTAAGGAAAAATACCATTGCCAATCCCATGCTGAAACATAATTGTGCTTTATCATCTTGAGTTGATAATTCCACCTTCTGTTTTCCTTTGCGTGATAACCACGGCTAGAGAGAACATCGTTCTTATGTTTTTTTAGGAAAAGCATATTTAAATCCATGTTGGCCCATGCTCGCTTCCATGTAGCCCAACCCCAGCATGCGGCATATTTAGAAAAACAATAAGAACTAGTCATCTTGCATTTTTTTGCAATCTGATTGGTTCCTGCAATCATTCCGATTCTTTCGTCGTCCTTGTATTTTTCAAGAAGTTCCTTTACGAATGGAAAGAAGGAGCACTGCACGACACAGTCGTCTTCAAGGATAATTCCATGCTCTTCGTTCTCGAAAAGCCAGTTTATAGCTGTGTAAACTCCTAAAGAACATCCTAAATTCTCTTTCTGAAATAGTGTTTTTACTTTGCAATCCCAATCTACTTGATTCAAAATCGCTTCTCGAGTTGCTTCTACAAGCTTTTTTTCGCCTTCTACGTTATTTCTGGGTCCATCACAAGCAATGTATAGCTTGGAGGGCTTGATAGATTTTATTCGCTCGAAGCTTCTTAGCGCTACATCTTTTCGGCGAAAGATGATGAAAAGTATAGGTATAGGATATTGTTTCATCTTTATCTTGTTAACCATGAATAATCAGGAGTTAGACTATCTTTAATTGCTATGCACTTATTATTGATATAGTCGAAATTCTGTATTTTTGATATCAATTCTGTTATATTGTTGAATTCTGGATTATAGTTGTAGAAACATTTGCAATACTTCAAACTGTTGTTTGCAAAATATAAAAGGTTCTTCTTATTGGCAACACACTCAAAGCTGATTCCGCTAACTCTATAACCGAAATCTGAAGGATAAGCTATCAGGATGAAATCCGATTCTATGAAAAGTGATCTGTATTCATCGTTGGTAAGATACCGGTTGATAGAGTAAATGTATTTGCTTTGAGGGCTTTCATGAAAGTTCCTTACGACAACTAAAATTTTATTTAGCTCAATGAACTGGACGAACTCTTTATTTTGGAGAAAATCTTGTAAAAATATGGGACTTGTTCTTTCTGATGGTATGAAGATCAACCGTCGATAATCTACGTTAACTTTTAACTTCTGTGGCTTTGCAATAGGAAATGGAGAAACACAACCATGAGAAACGATTTTCACATCTTCAATACCTTTATTATGAAACGCTTCTGCCATTTCGTCATTAAAGACTATAAAGTGATTGTTTTTAGCAAGTCTTCGAATAAAAAAGGCTTTTATTTTACTACGAAAATTGTTTGCAGTATTGTGGCTATAAAGGTACATCTGCTTACCGAGAGGGACAAGTCCAAGCGTTATTTCATCAAAATTGGAAACGAAAATATATTTGAATGGTATTTTCCTGATCTTAAATTTGAGATATAGCAATGTTAAAATATACATTATTCTATTTAACAGAGGTGATGCGTTCTGTTGGGATAGATATTCTGGGATCGTAAATAGAATTTTATATGAGGAAGGCGGAAAAAAATCCTTAAGCCTAGATGGTATAATTAACCATACTTCAAGCCCTGTTTTCTCAAGGGCCTTAATATGTATCTTATCAAAGTTGACATGCCCTCTTTGGAGCATATAATTAACGTATAAGATCTTACTTCTTTCCTCTATCATTTTGATAACGATTTTCTAAATTCTACTAATCTTTCGTTGAAATTACTGGCTCCAAATAATACATTTTCATATCTCGCAACGTCAGAACTGCAATTGCTGTATGTTTTTATGATACTATATAAACAAATAAATGATGCAAATAGTATTTTGTTGTTTTTAAATTTAAAACAGTCGATTAGATCTATCCATACTATCCAATAACCAAAACTGAAGAGTGTAGAGGTTCTCATGCTAATAGTTCTGAACTCACTGAACAATAAGAAAATGATAAGGAAGATAAGTGTCGCGTTTACAAATAAGGGTGAGTTTCTTTTCTCTATGAGTCTATTATAATAGCAGAAAACTAAAGTCGCAGTCAGTAAACGTTCAAGGTACCCAATGCTAAGAGTAGAGCCTGTGGTTGCATCCATGTTGAGATAAGAGTCGATCCAGAGCTTCGTAGATGGCATTAATATTCCAACAAATATAGAGATGAAGGATTTAAGTATTGGTATATGAAAAAGGTAAATTATATTGGCTCCGATGAACAAAGTCAATGCTATCCAGATATTTAGTTTCTTGTCCAAGAAGAAGTATAGGGGTATATATGCAAGCGCAGAAGAATGGAAGGTAGCTGCTAAGAGGCATAGACTCATATAAGGAATTAATTTTCTTTGCTGGATATAGGGAATGGCATTTAAGAAAATACAGATCGCAATAGAGTTTCTTAGCAGGTCCGTGCTTATCTGAATACCATTCATCGTGAGATACATCATGAATCCCAACGGGAGGATAGCAATATAAAGTTTGAAGAATCTGGTCAGAAGAAGGGTATTTATTACTGTACAAAGTAAGATGAAAAACTGATAGCTGTTTGTTAGCTCTTTGATAATGGACGCAAAAAGGATAAACCCCGGCTCCCATCCCCATTTCATCCAGTCTTGTGTGAAAAGTGTAAAAATGTCAGGCAAACTTTCAAAAGCAGGATAATAAGAGGACCAATCATAGAAGATAAAACCTCTGAATCCGAAAAATAAAATAAATACTACTATGGAGATTATTTCTATGATAAATCTACTCCTACTTTTATAATAAGAAATAACAGTAAGAATGATGTAAAACAGTACTAATAGGATGTAAGGTAACGCGTTACTCATACAAATATAAAAATCATTTAGATTTAAAGAATAAGACGTAGGCGGAGTCTAGAATTATTCCTATAAAGATGAACAATAGCACTATGATTGATCTTGGCGTACTTGAGGCTTTGAGGGGGATACTCGCATTTTGAATAATAGTGAACGCAGGTGTGTCTTCCTGCAATCTGGCTTCTGCTTGTTGCACTTGTTGCTGAGTTACGGTATAATTGTTATATTTTAATTGCATCTCGTTTTCCAAGTCTTCTAAATTAGCTTGTACTGACGGTAAGTTTATATCTGTGTTAGCATCCGAAAAATTGCTATAGGCACGTCTTGCCTTGACATACATTTCTTTAGCTTCTTTGTTCAACTTCTTTGCATTTAGTAAGTTGAGACGGGCTTTTCTAGTTCTATATAAGGTTATATATTCTTGGAGTCTTCTTTGTAAAGTATCGGCCATTACAGCCGCAATAAGTGGGTCAGTGTCAGTGATTGATATGGTGATGACACTTGTTGTTTTGTTTACTTGACATCCTATGGAACTTCTAATAGAATTACAAACATTATCTTGCTTTTTAGAAAGTCTGAATGGATTTACTGTGTTGGGCTCTCTTATGGTGTCATTTCCTTTTACAAGCAGGCTTTTAAGCCATATAAAGGGAGCTTTATAAAATGGCGTTTCGCAATTTTCCAATACATGGCTGTAATACGTTTTTGTTGGGCCTCCTTTTAAAGATCTGACTGGAATGTTGAACAACCTGACAATAAAATCAGTAGAGGTGAGAACCTCAGGGTAAATATCGGGATAAATGGCATCTACTGAGTTCGAACCTGAATTGCCATTCACTCCTATAAGTCCTGCAAGGTCGCTTATACTTTGAGACATACCCATACTTGTTGCTTCCGGAGCCAATAGTACTTCGGCAGTATAAGTCTTTTCTTTGTTTAATGCATAGATTACTCCAATGATGCCAAACGCAAGTACGAATATCAGAAGACTTATTTTATGATGATATACTTTAAGTATACAGCTTAGTACATCTATCTCTTTTGAATGCTTATTATTTTCTGTTCCCATGTATGTTACAATGTAAATTGTTTGAAACGGTGTTTACGTTTTCTATCCATTATTATGTCTATGTAAATGGTACTTCCCATATACAATGATAGGACAAATCCTTGTTCCTGTGCTTTATCACTTTTGCGGGTATCCCTGCAACAACTTCATAGGGCTTGACATCACGGGTTACTACTGCTCCGGCACAGACTACTGCTCCTTCCCCGATGTGAACACCCTGAAGTATTGTACAGCCTGCTCCTAACCAAGAATAGTCGTCTATAATGATGGGTTTGTAGATCGCATAGAATTGTTTGGAATTTATATCATGACTTCCGGTAATTATCTTTACTTCATGTGAGACGGATACATTATTTCCAATTACTATAGTGCCTCTTGCATCAAGGAAGCATCCCCTATTAATGTCTGAATAATCGCCTATGGATATTTTGTTGACATCCATAAAATAGTTTCGTTTCATAATGAAACTTTTTTTGCCAATACTCAGTTTCGCAGATCTTAAGAGACATTTACGGATACCCCAGCATGGAATATGAGGCAATATATCATTGACAACATATTCTTTCAGAAAGCCGGAAAAGTATTTGTATACAAAAGTCTTCCTAAGCGTATAGAAAATGATGCTCTTAGAAAGAGAGGCGAACTTGGTAACCGAAAAAAACTTACCTTTTGTTATACGGTAGTTATAAATGAGTTCTTTTATTGGCTGGTTAGACATTCCTTCAACATCGTAGGCCTCTAAGTAACAGTCTGCTTTCCTAAATCTGCAACCATCCTTGTATGCATGGAAAATCATGTTCCAGTCTAATGCGAAACCGTAATCTTTCTTGCTTAAATCGAAGAGAAATTTCCTTTGAACACCAGACCTTACAAGCGAAGACCCGTGGCGGTAAATGGGACGGTATCTTAATTGTGTGGTATCCGCACCTGCGAGAATATATGTTCTGCTGTGTTTATCAATTGCTATGCTATTTCCATAAATAATATCAGTATTTTCAATATCATCTACTTTTAATGCGTTTTCGAGCGAATGAGCATCAGCATAATAATCGCCACTATTCAGAATATTAATCCAGTCACCTGTACAATGGCTGATGCCCTTATTCATCGCATCGTATATTCCGTCATCCTTCTCTGAGCACCAATAGGCAATCTTATTGGCATATCGCTTGATAATATCCACAGTTCCATCATTGCTTCCTCCATCAATAACGATATATTCCTTATTTGGCCATGTTTGAGAGAGAAAACTCTTTATTGTTGCCTCAATGTGAGTAACATCATTGTAAACAACTGTGATTACACTGATTTTATTCATGACTTATTGATTCCAAATTCCTTTTGCTCTCTTGTTTATTAACAAGTTACATTGATACAGATGCACTGTGGCCATGAGCAGATAGCATACAGCCATGCTGAGGATGATGCCTAACATGCCAATCTCTCCACCAAAGAGTGCGATGAAAAGAAGATATAAAATTGTGCCGGTGACTGAGGTCATAATCTGTACAGCGATCTTGTTTAATCCGTTCAATAAATAGGTGACACAGTTGTTGAAGTTGAATGCTGATATATACAGCAGTACGGCTGCCGATATTTGTATAGGGACTATTACTGAGCCACCTACCCATATCTTATAGAATTGGTTACAGATGAGTAAGAGTGCCAGGCCGCCTAAGATAGACAGGAACCAGAATTTGATTGCTTTATGAAAAGTACTTTTGATCCATGGATAATCTCCCCTTACCTGTGCGTCGGTATAGGCATTCCACATCGGTGAGATGATGACGGTGTAGGCTATAGCAAGGAGGTTGAAGAGCTTGTAGGCAATGTTGTAGACAGTGACGGATGCCGGTCCGCAGAAATGACTGATGATGACGTTGCTTCCTCCGAAGATGACCAGGCAGCTTGTTATCTGAATGGCAAAGAAGCCGAGCCCCTTGCTAACGATATTCTTCAACAACTGCTTGTCATAATACCTCCATGAAGGGCGTAGCTGTTTGTATTTATGGAAGATAGGTATTGCCGCAATTATATACACAACAACGGGAGATAGCGTGAAGGCCGTAACCACATAGAGCAGGTTACTTTTGGTCGTTTTCGTAAGTATAAATACTATGATGAGCCCTAACACGCTGCCCGCCGTCGTGAGCACATCGTTCAATCCGTATTTTTGCAGGGCAATAAAAACAAAACCAATGTTCTTGGCGACGAAGTTGGCCAGAGTGAACAGGACCGCTATAATCAATGCGTTCCGCAATATCTCATTGGGGAGTGCATAGGTGTTGAATATCTTGTTGAAGTTAAGAAACAAGAAAGGAATACACAAGAGGCCTATTCCGATTGCAATCAGAGTAAGTACGCAGAGGGTAGTACTCAAATATGCACGAGCGGTATTATAATTGTTGGCCGATATAGCCTGCGTCATATAGTTTCTCATGCCGTTTCCTAATCCTACATCAAAGAATGAGAACCACATCAAAATGGATGTAATAGTCATCCATATTCCATAGATCTCATTGTCAAGATAGTGCAATGTTACAGGAACAATCAAAAAGGATGTCAACATCCCCGTGGCTTTCATGACACCGGACAACAGAATATTAGTCCTCAGATTGCTATTCCGTTTGTCTGATGAATGAAATGTTTTGATAATGTTCTTAAGATTCATTGCTTGTTAAAGTGGCGTGGATCAGTATGATTTGTTTATTGAATGTCTGTGTCTTTACGCTTCGCTAAAGGAGTTTTATGCTTCGTTAAAGAACAGGAAAGAAAGAATAGGGAATACATTGAGTAACAATCTTATTACACATCAACTTCCAAATTTTCGGTTATGTTTTTATAGGTAGGACCTTGTCATTGCGGTGTTTGAATGATTTGAATCGATCTGCATGATTTTGGCGGAGCCAATCATAGCGTAGCACTTATCCATTAATTCTTCCTCACTAAAAGCACAAGATGCTTATATATAGTGAGTTACAAGTAAAAGAGAAAGGAGTAGGGAGCGGCGGGAGAGGAGAACTCCCCTTACAATGTTACTTCGTCATGTTGGCGATGGTTGCAATCATTGCCGCGATAGACGAGATACTGGTGCCGATGCTCAACAGTTCAGCGGCGCTTGTATGGCGCAGGATCTTGCTGGGCACCACGATCTCGCAGCCGGGCTCGACCTTTCCTTCAGAAGCTTTGGCTACCATACCGTTCATGTAGATGATATATGCACCGCTCTTACGTGCATTTCTCGCATAACCACCGGCTGAATTGATATAATAACGTGTGCTCTTTCCATTGAGATAGCTCACCGTGTTGGGGTACATCACAGCACCATTGACCTTGACCGTTGCCGTGTATTGCGGCAGCACGAGCCGGTCACCCTCACGCAGCACGATGTTGGCATCGCCCGACGGGTCGGCAAGCGCCTTGTCGAGTTCAATCCCTACCGGGTAGGTGTCAGGTACCTGAAACTTCTTCAATTGCTCCTCCTTGCTTTGCTGGCCCACTTGTTGCAGGGATGCGCCGGCATTCTGGCTTGCGGCGAGTGACATGAGCTCCTGCTGCAACTGTTCCTGCTGCATCTGCAGGGCAGCCTCCATGCGCTTGCGCTCTGTCTCGTTGGTCTTTCGTTCGAGCCTTGCACCGCGGATGTAGGCGAGAGGTGTGGTTCCGCCCGCGGCAGCCACGAGATCGGTGAGCCGCATCTTGCGACGGGAGAGGGTGTAAGTGCCGGGGAACGTCACCTCACCGTCGATGCTCACGTTCTGCTGCACGGTGTAGGTCGGGTCTTTGCGTACGTAGACCTCATCGAAGGGCTGGAGCACGAAACCTTGCCCGCCATCAACAACGAATCCGTCCTTCAAGGCAAACGAATAGTTCTTGGCGATGATACTGTCCCCCGTCAGCGCTTTGGGGTTGCCAACCCGTCTCGACACATCCACTCTTACGGTAGAGGCTTTGTCGGTCAGACCACCGGCCTGAAGCACAAAGTCTTCCAAGGTCTCGTTGTCAGCATATTTGTAGATGCCCGGATAGACCACTTCGCCCTGGATACTGATAGTCTGCTCGTTCATCGCCGTCTGCTTGGTGGGGATGAAGAGCACATCATTTTCTTTCAGTGGGATATCCGCCACACGGCCTTCCATGATTCCCTGGATATCCACAGGGATGACCCGCAGGGTCCGGTCAGCATTCATGCGGTGCATGACGGCGCGGGCTGTAAAAGCATCCTCCGTGAGTCCTTCGGCGTGCTGCACGAGGGTGCGCACGCTGTTGATGCCATCGCCGAGCTGATACATGCCCGGACGGAACACGGCACCTTTTATTTCCACCGTGTTGTGATAGCGTGGCAGGATGGAGTCGACGCTCACCGAGTCGCCGTCGGCGATGCGGAAAGAGCTCATGTCAAACTCGTCGACATTAAATACCGCATACTCGCGTCCGGTCTTGCGGTTCACGCGCACGGCCTTCTTGTAGGCATCACCCGTGAATCCGCCGGCATAGCGCAGCAAAGTCTGCAGGCTCTCGTTGCGTTTCATCTCGTAGTACATCGGTCGTTTGACCTTGCCCGTGATGTTCACGAGACAGTCGTAAGGCCCTACAATGATGACATCGCCGTCGTGCAGGCGTACGTTGCCTGTCATTTTGCCGTTGAGAATGTAATCGTAGATATCGCAGACGGAGACGAGGCGGTTCTGGCGGTAAATCTTGATGTTTCGTAGTGTTCCAATATCATTCGTTCCTCCGGCCATGTAGAGGGCGTTGAACACGGAAGCAAAGGCGGAGAGCGTGTAGGTGCCTGGTTTCACGACCTCACCCATGACATTGATGGAGACGGTGCGTGTCTGCCCCAGTGAAAGGTTGATGCGGCTCGACTGGTAGCGCGATCCGAGTGTGGCGCGGAGCTTTGCCTTAGCGGCTGCCACCGAGAGACCGCCCACATGCACGGGACCATAGCCCTCAATGACAATGTCGCCGTCGGGCGAGACCGTACAGTCTGCCGTTTTCTGCGAGGCTCCGTAGATGTCTATCGACACCTCATCCCCCGCACCGAGCACATAGTTCTGCGGTGTGGCGATATTCATGATAGGCTCAAAGGATAGGTCCTGGTTGGAGAAGATGTCCCGCCCGAAAACCTTTTTCTGTTGATTCTTCTTATATTCTTCCAAGAGAAGATGAAGCGAATCGGGTGGGGTCATGGCTTCAATATTCGCCGCGTATTCCTTGAAGTCGGCGTCATCCTCGTTATATTGCTGCTGCCACGTGGTGTTGCCAGCCACTCGCTGTGAGGATGTACTGTTGCGGTATTTGTCCTCACTTTGCGTGGCTTGCCGGTCGGCTTGCCGCTCGCTGTCGGTGCGCTTGCTGATGTCGTTGCCCTTTCTCAGCCGGCTCTTGGCTTGCGAGTCGGTCACGCTCCCTAAGGCTCCGTTGCCCTGCGCACGCTCGTAAGCCTTGCGCACGCGGCGGATTTGCGAGATGTCCACGCCACTCTGCATCAGGTGAGTGACGATCTGAGCTTGCGAGGTGCCCCGCTTGGCCTCTTGCTGCACGTAGGCAGCGATTTGAGCGTCGGTCATGCCCGATTGCGCAAGCAGCGGAAGGGGGAGGGCAAGGAGCAGCCATATGATGAGTCTTTTCATGTTCCCGTTTTTCTGTATGTTGATAACAGATTTTCAGATCTGTTATTGTGTGAGGGCTAAGTTATATACTGCAAAGTTACATTATTTTTCTATGATACACAAATGTTTTTTTATGATACACAAATTTCATACGCTTCGCATCTGTTGACCTTTTTATTTTTCTGTGTGATAAATGTTTACAAAAGCCGTTCTGACAATCGCGTAAATCCCACAACATAGTCATTCGGTCAAAAAAACTGTTTTTTTCTGATGGCTGTATTCCTTTGAAAATGAGGCATTTCACTTTTTTGGTCTTTTCTTTTTTGTCTTTTTACCTTGCGATTACGGTGTAAGGGCGATGCGTCAACGCTGTAAAGGCCATCCGTTTACGCCGTTCAGGCCATCCGTTTACGCCGTTAACGGCTCTTGTCCGCGTTGAAAAAGGCCGTGAACAGCGGTCGGACGTTGGCGCGAGTCTTATTTAGGGCTCTGGAATGCACTTGCTGTGAGGCTGTCTTTTCTGCTATATATTTTTACAAATTGAGGTGCGGGCGGAGCGTCTTCCTTAAGTGTTTGTTTTTCGTCGCGTTTTTTATTTTTTATAAATCGGCGTGACATCATCCGTAAAATTCATTTTTTTATTACCTTTGCACAATACTTTGGGTAATAATTACTGGATATGAGAATGTTGGGCACTGCCGATTTGGCACAGCTGTTGGACAAAGATATATTTCACAAGATTTCGGAGGCGGCCGACAGTCTCCATTTAGAGGCTTATGTTGTAGGCGGTTATGTGCGCGATCTTTTTCTTGAACGTCCGAGCAACGACATCGACGTGGTGGTTGTGGGCAGTGGCATTGAAGTGGCCAAAGCGTTCAAGAGGCTTCTTAAGGGGCGTGCGAGCCTGTCGGTGTTTAAGAATTTCGGTACGGCCCAGGTGAAGTGGCGCGGCCATGAAGTGGAGTTTGTCGGTGCGCGACGCGAGAGCTACAGCCACGACTCGCGCAAGCCGCATGTGGAGAACGGCACCTTGGAGGATGACCAGAACCGCCGCGACTTCACTATCAACGCCTTGGCGGTGTGCCTTAATAAGGACCGTTTCGGCGAGCTTATTGACCCTTTTGACGGTGTCTGTGACCTTCAGGACGGCATCATCCGCACGCCTCTTGACCCCAACATAACTTTTTCCGACGATCCGCTGCGCATGATGCGCTGCGTAAGGTTTGCCACGCAGCTCAGGTTTTATATTGAAGATGAGACCTTCGGGGCATTGGAGCGCAATGCCGACCGTATCAAGATCATCAGTGGCGAGCGCATCTCGGAGGAGCTCAACAAGATCATGATGACTCCTCAACCCAGCCGCGGCTTCGTGGATCTTCACCGTTGCGGATTGCTGAAACTCATTTTGCCGGAGCTCACTGCCCTTGATCTTGTGGAGACGCGCAATGGGCGAAGCTATAAAAACAACTTCTACCACTCACTCGAAGTGCTGGACAATGTATGCCGCCCCTCCATGATGGGAGGGGAAGAGAACGTTGCCTCCCTCTGGTTGCGCTGGGCCACGCTGCTCCACGACATCGGCAAGGCGCGCACCAAACGGTGGGACTCCGTGCAGGGATGGACGTTTTACAACCATCCGTATGTAGGTGGACGAATGGTACCGTCGATCTTCAGACGGCTCAAACTGCCCATGGACATAAAGATGAAATATGTGCAGAAACTTGTGGAGCTGCACATGCGCCCTATCGCTATTGCCGACGATGAGGTAACCGACTCAGCAGTGAGGCGCCTGATCAACGACGCTGGCGATGATATTGACGACCTCATGAGGTTGTGCGATGCGGACATCACAAGCAAGAATGAGGTGAGAAAGGCGCGCTTTCGCGAGAATTTCCGCATTGTGCGGGAGAAGATAGCCGATCTCAAGGAGCGTGACTTCAAGCGCCTGCTGCAGCCGGTCATTGATGGCAACGAGATCATGCAGATGTTCAACCTCAAGCCTTCGCGTGAGGTGGGAACTCTCAAGCAGACCTTGAAGGCTGCCGTACTCGACGATAAAGTGCCCAACGAGCGCGAACCACTCATGGCATTGCTCAAACAGAAAGCGGCTGAGATGGGCCTGTCATCCAGTGCAGGGTAGTCCCCTGTGGGCTACCAGAAAAGATTCCGACCGATATTCAGCGGTTGGGACATTGTTTGAGGCAGGGCACGGGGCCCTGCCCTGCACACGGGATATTGCAGCTGTGGAAAGCAGATATAAGAAACGACAAACGGTGGTAATTCTTGTTAAAAACTTAAATGACAAAATTAGTTTTCTAAAAGAAGTTACTAACTTTGCGGTGTTTTTAAGGGATATTGGCCTCTTCCGGGTGTTGCCAATGTACTTTAACTGAATAGTTTTTTTCAAGGATTAATTCTTAAACGATAGTATTATTATAATTAAATAGGTATGAAAATCAAGAGTTGTTTGTTTGTGGCCTTGGTGGCTGCATTAACCCTTGTCTCTTGTGGGAAGAAGAGCGGCGGTGGTCTTGCCAGCCTTCAGGACAATGAGTTCGCCGTGCGTACGGCAGGGGTTTCGAGTGCAGATATGCAGACCACATACCCGGCTACCATTAAGGGTATTCAGGATGTAGATGTTCATCCGAAGATTTCGGGCTTCATCACCAACGTTTATGTTCACGAAGGTCAGACGGTGAGTGCAGGTCAGCCAATGTTCACCATCGACAGTGAGACCTATCGTGCTCAGGTGAGCCAGGCCCGCGCAGCCTTGAACACCGCCCGCGCGCAAGCCAATACGGCGCGTCTCACCTATCTTAATAATAAGAAACTCTTCGATCAGCACATCATTGGTCAGTATGAGTTGGAGACGGCTCAAAACAGCTATTCCACCGCGCAGGCACAGGTGGCGCAGGCACAGGCTGCTCTTGCTTCGGCTTCTGAGACGCTGTCGTGGTGCGTCGTGCGTGCCCCCTCGGCCGGCGTGGTGGGCAGTTTGCCTTTTAAGAAAGGTGCACTCGTAAGTGCGCAGAATACTTTGACCACTGTGTCTGACATCAGCACAGTGGAAGTATTCTTCTCTATGAGTGAGCCCGACATTCTCAGCATGTCGAAGACGGCAGGCAGTGTAGCCGGCGTGCTGAAAGAGATGCCGATGGTGAAGCTGCAGCTTGCCGACGGTACCATTTACAATCAGCCTGGCAGAGTGGTGAAGATGAGCGGCGTAATCGATGCCTCCACCGGTGCTTATACACTGATTGCTCACTTCTCCAATCCTCAACGTCTGTTGAAGAGCGGTGGTGCCGGTCAGATTGTCGTGCCGCATGTGAGCAATAGTGCTATCATTATCCCGCAAGAGGCCACGGTGCAGGTGCAGGATAAGATATTTGTCTATCTTGTGGGAAGTAATAATAAGGTGAAATATACGGAGATCAAGGTCAATCCTCAGGACGATGGAATCAACTACATTGTTACGGCAGGTCTTCATGTCGGCGATCGCTACGTGAGCAAAGGCATCACTAAGCTTACCGATGGAGAGCAGATAAAACCCCTCACGGAGGAGCAGTACCAGCAGAAGATTGACAAGGCTGAAAAGCTCGGAGCACAGCAGTCATCGGCCAAAGGCTTCGTCAACGCAATGAAGAGCAAGTAGTGCGTAGCGGCCCCGCCGCCGCCCGTAGTTGGCAGGGTGAACAGTCACCCGCAATCGCAACGCAAAACAATAATTCTTAATTAGGATTTCATAATGACTTTTACAAGATTTATTCAACGACCGGTACTGTCGACCGTGATCTCCATCGTGCTTGTGCTGTTGGGCTTCATCGGTTTGGCTTCGCTGCCTATCGAGCGGTATCCGGATATAGCACCGCCTACCATTATGGTCTCAACCTCCTATCAGGGAGCCGATGCCCAGACGGTGATGAAGTCAGTTGTAGTGCCTTTGGAAGAGAGCATCAACGGTGTGGAGAATATGACCTACATGACCTCTCAGGCCACCAATGATGGTATGGCGATGATTACCGTCTACTTCAAGCAAGGCGCCAATGCTGATATGGCCGCCGTGAACGTGCAGAACCGTGTGCAACAGGCACAGGCTCTGCTGCCGGCTGAGGTGACAAAGGTAGGTGTGACTGTAACTAAGCGCCAGACCTCAAGTGTCATCATGTATGCCATCACGTCTGATGACGGCCGCTATGACGACCAATTTGTCACCAACTACAACAACATCAACATCGTGCCGCTTATTAAGCGTATCAACGGCGTGGGTGATGTGCAGAGCCCGTCAACAGCCAGCTACTCGATGCGTATTTGGCTTCAGCCGGACAAGATGAAGCAGTACGGCCTCATCCCTTCCGATATTATCGGCGTGCTGGCCGAGCAGAACATCGAGGCCGCGCCGGGCAAGTTCGGCGAAAATTCCAACATGGCCTACGAATATACGTTGCGCTATAAGGGTCGCTTATCTAAGCCGGTGGAGTATGAGAACATCGTCATACAAAGCAAAACCACGGGTCAGACTCTGCATTTGAAAGATGTGGCGAAGATAGAGCTTGGCTCGTTGATGTATAATGTCCATCTGCGCAACGACGGTCAGCCGGCATGTATAGGTATGGTGCAGCAGATTGCAGGCTCCAACGCCACGCAGATTGCTACCGACGTGAAGGCTGCGCTGAACGAGGCCCAGAAGAGTATGCCGCCGGGGCTGAAAGTCGTCATGATGTACAATGTGACCGACTTCCTCTTTGCTTCTATCTCTGAGGTGATTACGACGCTGTTCATTACGCTGATCCTCGTGTTTATAGTGGTATACATCTTCCTGCAGGATTTCCGCTCGACGCTTATTCCTATGATTGCCGTGCCTGTTGCGTTGATTGGTACATTCTTCTTCCTCTTGATCTTTGGTTTCTCCATCAACTTGCTGACATTGTCGGCGTTGCTGCTTGCTATTGCTATTGTGGTGGACGATGCTATTGTCGTAGTTGAGGCTGTCCACGCCAAGCTTGATGCAGGCTACGATAACGCAATGACCGCCGCTATTGATGCTATGAATGAGATTTCGAGTGCCATCATCTCCATTACGCTGGTTATGGCCGCCGTGTTCATTCCTGTGAGCTTCATCGGCGGCACTTCAGGGACCTTCTATCGCGAGTTTGGTGTGACGATGGCTGTGAGCATTATTATCTCGGCTCTGAACGCCTTGACGCTCTCACCGGCATTGTGTGCCATGTTCCTTAAGCCGCACAAAGCTGAGGAGCACGAAGCCAACAAGTCGTTTATCGCCCGTTTTCACGCCGGATTCAACCGTGTATTCGACAAAACGGTGAACAAATATAAGAAAGGTGTGGAGCGCATTATCGACCATCGCATCATTACTGCTGCACTTGTTGTGGCTGGTATCGCCTTGCTGGTGGTGGGAATGAAGTTCACCAAGACAGGTCTGGTGCCCGATGAGGATACAGGTACAATCTTCGTAACTGTGTCGGCAAAGCCGGGTACGTCACAGGTACGCACACAGAAAATTGTGGATGAGGTCGACAAAATGCTTGCCAGTAACCCTGCTATCCTGCACCGTAATGCCATTGTTGGCTATAACTTCATCGCAGGACAAGGCTCTGATCAGGCTACGTTCATTATCAAACTGAAGCCGTTCGAAGAGCGTTCAGGTGGTTTCTTTACACGTATTGAGCGTGCCATTAAGGAGAAAGACCCAATGGCTTTGCTCGTTAACCCTTATGAGCAAAACTCTGTTCTCGGCATGATCTACAAGCAGACGGCAAGTATTAAGGACGCTCAGATCCTTGCTTTCGGCCCGCCTATGATCCCTGGCTTCTCTGTCCAGAACGGTGTCACACTGACTATGCAGGATAAGACAGGTGGTGACCTGAACAAGTTCTACAATATCACGCGGCAATTCCTTGGCGAACTGAATAAACGACCGGAGGTTCAGCAGGCCATGACGTCGTACAACCCAAGTTATCCACAGTACATGGTGGACGTTGATGTTGCCAAGACCAAGCAGGCAGGCATTTCGCCGGCTGCCGTTCTTGCCGTGATGCAAGGTTATTACGGTGGTCTTTATGCCTCCAACTTCAATGCTTATGGAAAACTCTTCCGTGTGATGATTCAGGGCGATGTGGAAAGCCGCATGCGTCCCGACGGGCTGAGCCGCATCTATGTGCGTACATCATCGGGTGAGATGTCTCCGGTGAGTGAGTTCGTGAAGCTGCACAAAGTGTTTGGCCCCTCTAACATCGGACGTTTCAATCTGTTCACTTCTATCAATGTGAGTGTCACGCCGAATCAGGGCTATTCTAATGGTCAGGTGATGCAGGCTATCAAAGAGGTGTCTGCCGACGTGCTGCCACAGGGATATGGTTACGAATACTCGGGTCTGAGTCGTTCCGAGGCTGAGTCGAGCAACTCGACAACGCTGATCTTTGTGCTCTGTTTCATCTTCGTCTACCTCATTCTGAGTGCGCAGTATGAGAGTTACATACTGCCTCTGGCCGTGTTGCTCTCCGTACCCTTCGGCCTTGCAGGCGCTTATCTTTTTACCAATATCTTTGGCCACGCCAACGATATCTACATGCAGATCTCTCTGATCATGTTGATCGGTCTGTTGTCTAAGAATGCGATCCTGATAGTGCAGTTCGCCCTTGAACGCCGTGAGACAGGCATGGCCATCCGCTATTCCGCCATCCTCGGTGCTGCAGCCCGTCTGCGTCCTATCCTCATGACATCGCTTGCCATGGTGATCGGTTTGCTTCCATTGATGTTTGCTTCGGGTGTGGGTAAGAATGGTAACCAGACACTCGGCGCCGCTGCTGTGGGAGGTATGTTCATCGGTACACTCATTCAGGTGTTTGTTGTGCCAGCCCTCTTCTGTATCTTCCAGTGGCTGCAGGAGAAAGTGAAGCCGATGAAGTTTGAGGACGAGAGCAACAAGGAAGTCGAGGCTGAGCTCCGCCAGTATGCTCATGTGGGCGCTGAAGTGGGAACGGAGATGAAGCCAGACAGTCAGAACGCGCTCACCTCAACATGGCATGACCAGTATTTAGACAAAAAGGATTGAGAACCATGAAAAGATACAAATTCCTTATCATAGGCCTTGCAGCCGTGACGCTCACGGGCTGCAAGAGCCTCTACGGCAAATATGAGCGACCACAGGTGAAGACCTCTGGTCTCGTGCGCGACGCTGTCAACGACAACGACACGCTTGCGGTCACCGACACCACTTCGTTTGCCAATCTGCCTTGGCGCTCGGTCTTTACCGACCCGCAGCTTCAACAGCTCATAGAGAAGACGCTGGCCAACAATCCAGACCTGCTCAATGCTGCCCTGAATGTGGAGATGGCGGAGGCACAGTTGAAGGCAGCCAAGCTGTCGTTCCTGCCTGGTTTTACTTTCTCTCCACAAGGCACCATAGCCTCATGGGACGGGATGAAGGCTACGAAGACTTATTCCTTGCCGATCAATGCCAGCTGGGATGCCAATCTTTTTGGTAATCTGACGGCTGCCAAGCGTGCTTCTCAGGTAAGCATGTTGCAGGCTAAAGACTATCAGGTGGCTGTGCAGACGAAGCTTATCGCCAATGTCGCGAATATGTACTACACCCTGCTCATGCTTGACAAGCAACTCCAGATTGTCAACGACATGGAGAAGTTGACAAAGGATACTTGGGAAATCATGAAAGTCCAGCAACAAGCTGTGAGAGGAGTACGGTCGACAGCCGTGCAGAGTGCAGAGAGCAACTACCTCTCTGTGCAGACGCAGAAGGAGGATTTGAAGCGGCAAATTCGCGAGACAGAGAACAGTTTGTCGCTCTTGGCGGGTCAGCAGGTCCAGAGCATTCCCCGCTCATCGCTTGACGTTCAGAGCCTTCCGGCGAGCTTTTCAACGGGTGTCGGCATTCAATTGCTGGCCAATCGCGCTGATGTCCATGCTAATGAGATGGCGCTGGCCAACTGCTTCTACAATGTAGAGGCAGCCCGTGCGCGCTTCTATCCCTCACTGACTATCAGTGCCTCAGGTGCATTTACCAACAGCGGCGGCATGGGTATCGTCAATCCTGGAAAGTTTTTGCTTTCAGCTGTCGGTGCGTTGACACAGCCCATCTTTATGAAGGGACAGCTCACGGCGGGCCTGCGGGTGGCGGAAGCCCGGTACAAACAGGCTTACAACACTTGGCAGAACAGTGTGCTCTCAGCAGGTTCAGAGGTCAGCAATGCGCTTGTGCTTTACAATGCTTCTGATGCAAAGAGCAAGCTGGAGGCCCAGCGTATCAAGGTGCTGACGCAGAATGTGGAAGACACACGCAGCCTGATGGCCAGCGCCGGATCTACTTATCTGGAGGTCATTACGGCAGAGAGCAATCTGCTCAATTCCCAGCTCAGCCAGGTACAGGATGACTTTTCAAAGATGCAAGCTGTGGTCAATCTGTATTATGCATTAGGTGGAGGAGCAAAATAACAGTTGTCGGGTGATGCATGAAGGATGTTGATGAATGGCGTGGCCGTCTATCGCGCAACATAAACACTTTACGGTCATCACCTTACACCCAAAAGAAACGACTATGAATCAAATTAGCGACAAGGCCGTGGTATCGCCTAAGGCGAAGATCGGCGACAACGTAAGGATATTTCCTTTCGTGTTCATTGAGGACTATGTGGAGATTGGCGACAACTGCGTTATCTTTCCCTTTGTCAGTATTCTCAATGGTACGACGATGGGTAAGGGCAATAAGGTGCACCAGGGCACGGTGATTGGTGCAATACCCCAGGACTTCGACTTCCGGGGTGAGTGCAGTGAGGTCGTCATTGGCGACAACAATACGATCCGTGAGAACGTGGTTATCAACAGAGGCACACATGAAGGCGGAAAGACCATCATCGGCAATGACAACTTTCTTATGGAGAGTTCGCACATCTCGCATGACACGGTGATCGGCGACAACAACGTATTTGGCTATGGCACTAAGATAGCCGGAGATTGCGAGATCGGCAGTGGCGTGATTTTCAGCTCTTCAGTGATTGAGAATTCCGGCACGCGTGTGGGCGACCTTGCCATGCTTCAGGCCGGCACGCGCTTCTCGAACGACGTGCCTCCCTACGTCATCGCTGGCGGCAATCCCATTGAATATACGGGACCCAACAACACGATGATGTCGACCTGGCACATCGATGAGAAGGTGCAGAAGCATGTGGCCAACGCCTATCGGCTGTTGTTCCATGGAAAGAACAGCACCTTTGACGCCACATTGCAGATCCAGCAGCAGGTGCCTGATGGGAAGGAAATCCAGAAGATTATCCGCTTCCTGCAGACCACCAAGTGCGGAATCATTACTAAATAGTACATTTTTATTGATTATATTCAGGAGGAAGAACTTATCTTCCACAATAACGACGAAAGGGGATGCGTCGAGAGACGCGTCCCCTTTGCGGTTGAATGGCATTGCCATTACGGCGTAGACGCATTGCCTTTACAGTGTAAAGGCAATGCGATTACAGTGTAAAGGCAATGCGATTACAGTGTAAAGGCAATGCGATAACATTTTAATGCGTTTACGACATCTTTACAGACAGATTTTGCTGATATTTGAATCATCGCATTACGATATTTGAAAATTCCTTATTTAACAAAATATAAAATCATGTCTTTCATCATGGAGTTTATTCAATAATAAGTATCTTTGCAGAATAAACACATCAGTCTCCTCTTGGAAACTGTCAAGAGTATTCTATGAGAAAACTTTCGAAAGTCATGCATTGGGCATGGCGCAAGATGAAAGCCTTTTGGCCATGGTACAGGAGTCTGTACGTGGGCAAGGCATGGTACACCAAGACGCTGGTAGCGTTTGTGTCATTTATAGTCTTCTTTTTCCTTTATCTTGGTGCTGTTGACATCAATTTCCTCTGGCTGTTTGGCAAGAGCCCGGGCTATTTTTCCGGTATTCTCGATCCGCCATCCAATCAGGCTTCAGAGATTTACAGTGCTGACGGGAAACTGATTGGTAAGTTCTTTAACGAAAACCGGACACCTGTTAAGTACAGCGAAATCAATCCTTCTTTCTTCAAGGCTTTGATTGACACGGAGGACGAGCGCTTCTATCAGCGCCCGCGTGGCATGGCTGTTGACGTGTTAGGGCTCTTTGCTGCCGGCAAGGATGCGCTTCTGCGTCATGATGGCCGTGGTGCATCCACTATCACACAGCAGTTGGCCAAGAATATGTTTCGTGTGCGCTCGCAGTATTCTACAGGCCTTTTAGGCAAGATTCCCGGCCTGAAGATTCTCATTGTAAAGAGCAAGGAGTGGATCATCGCTACTAAGTTGGAGACGGTCTTTAACAAGCGAGACATCATCACCATGTACGCCAACACCGTAGATTTTGGTAACAATGCCTATGGCATCAAGACGGCGGCACGTACTTATTTCGGCACGACACCCGACAGTCTGTCTACTCAAGACTGTGCCGTCTTAGTGGGTATGTTGAAGGCCACCTCTATGTATAATCCTAAGACCAATCCCGATAGGAGTCTCAAGCGGCGTAATCAGGTGCTTTCCAATATGCAGCAGCATGGTGATCTCAGCAGGGAGGCCTGCGATTCCTTGAAGAATCTTCCGATTGTGCTGCATTTCAAGGTGGAAGAGAACTACGATGGCCAGGCACTTTATTTTAGGGAATATATTGCCGATTACTTCAAGAAAAACTTCAAGGATGATGATGGCAACCCAAAGTATGACCTCTACAGTGACGGCTTGAAGATTTACACGACGCTTGATTCGCGTATGCAGAAATACGCTGAGCAAGCTGCTCATCGGCAGATGAAGCAGGTGCAGCAAAACTTCAACAACCATTGGGGCATCTATCGCAACATGTCGAAGAACTGGCTGCGGCAGGCACCATGGCGTGATGAGAATGGGCAGGAAATTCCTGGATTCATTGACCAGATAGCTCAAAAGCAGCCTTTCTATAAGGCTCTGCTTAACAGGTTCCCCAACAATCCTGACTCGGTCAATTATTATTATCGTGATTGGGTTCATCCGGTGAAGGTGTTCGATTACGATAAAGGAACTGTAGTCAAGGACATGACGTCTGAAGATTCCATCAAGTACATGGTCACTTTCATGCACTGCGCTATGCTGGCCATGGAACCTCAGACTGGAGCCGTGAAGGCATGGGTGGGCGACATCGACTTTAAGTCATGGAAATACGACAAGGTGACTGCTGAGCGGCAGCCTGGTTCCACGTTCAAGCTCTTCGTCTATACGGAAGCGATGAATCAGGGACTTACTCCATGTGACAAGCGCCGTGATGAGTACATCTCTATGGATGTCTATGATAAGATTCAAAAAAAGGTGGTGACCTGGACGCCTACGAATGCCAACGGCTCATTTTCCGGTGATTCTATTCCCCTGAAGAGTGCTTTCGCCAAGAGTATCAACTCTGTAGCCGTGCGGCTTGGACAGGAGATGGGCATCAATCGTATTATTGCTACAGCCGAAAAGATGGGCATCAAGAGTCCGCTTGACGACACACCGTCACTGGCGTTGGGCTCCAGCGATGTTCAGCTGCTGGAGCTGACCGATGCTTATTGCACTGTAGCCAACAACGGTAAGCACCACGATCCGATGATCATCACGAAGATTGTGGACAAGGGTGGCAAGACTGTTTACGAGGATAACGCTGAGGCAGAACAGGTCATACCTTACAAGAGCGCCTTCCTGATGCAGCAGTTGCTGTTGGCCGGCACCCATGAACCTGGCGGAACAAGCCAGAGTCTGCTCTCGGCTACTTATGCGGGTGGGCACAATGACACTGATTTCGGTGGAAAGACAGGTACTTCAAACAACCACTCTGACGCGTGGTTTGAGGGTGTGAGCCCTAATCTGGTTGTCGGAGCATGGGTCGGGGGCGAATACCGGAGCATTCATTTCAGGACGGGTGCGCTTGGTCAGGGAGCCCGAACGGCATTGCCTATTGTGGGCCAGTTCTATCATTATATTATGAATGATCCGGCTTTTGCGAAGTATCATGGCCGGTTCCGCAAGCCCTCCGTTGATGATGGCATAACGTCAGATATGTATGTCTGCCAAAGCTATGTGCCAGTTGTAAGGCGAGACACTACAAGGGTGGACAGTTCGCGCGTGATGAGCAATCAGGAGGTCATTCTTGACGAAAATGGTGAGCCTATTGGTGAACAGTCTGATGAAGACGGCCAGTCAACGACGGCGGGAAAGTCTTCAGAGACAAAGAAAAAGGCTGCTGATACCCAGAAGTCAAAGAAGGAGAAGACGGAGAAAGAGGTGAATCTCAATAATCTATAAAGTAAGAGAGGATGGCTCTAAAAGCTATCCTCTCTGATTTTCATAACTTCTTCAGTTGACTGATTATATCTTCCGGATGTGGTGCTTTAAACACGTAGCTGCCGCTGACAAGAGCGTTTACACCTGCTGCTATCAGCCTTGGGGCCGTTTCCTTGTTCACACCACCATCGACCTCAATGAGGGCTTTCGAATGACTTTCCGCAATCATTTTGGCAAGTCGGTGGGTTTTGCCGATAGTATTCTCTATGAATTTCTGCCCGCCAAATCCAGGGTTGACACTCATGAGCAATACTAAGTCAAGCTCTGAGATGATATCTTCGAGTGTGCTTACAGGTGTTGCGGGGTTCAAAGCAACCCCTGCTTTCATGCCTGCCTCGTGGATCTGATAGACAATTCGATTGAGATGGACGACGGCTTCCTGATGAACAGTCATGATAGAGACACCGGCTTTTTCTGCTCTGTCGATGTATCTTTCAGGCTTTACAATCATGAAGTGCGTGTCCAATGGCTTGTGGCAGATGCCTTTCAGAGCCTCAATGACAGGAAAACCAAATGAAATGTTAGGCACGAACACACCGTCCATTACATCACAGTGAAGCCAGTCGGCATCGCTGTGGTTGATCATTTCAACATCTGATTTCAGATTGGTAAAGTCAGCTGCAAGCAGTGACGGAGACACGATAGTTCCCAGTTTTTTCATCTTTCTATGTCTTTTCACGCTGTGTAGCAAGCGAGGTTGCGTTGGGTGTTCCTGCTTGCTGTCATGTTCGGATGTTTATATTGCCGTGCTATCTCACGGATGATATACATTGACAACGCTGAAGGTTGTTTTTCTGTGGGTAGAATTTGCATCATGGGCTAACATCTTTTTGTTGTTGTTCATGTAGATAACGTCGTATGAATGCAAATATTTTCCCGACAATAAAGAATTATTGCCGGGAGTTGGAAAATGGACATTTATCCCTTCTGGGAATCGTCTTTGCTTATGCTTTCTTGGTCTGTGCTTTGGCCTTTGCCTTGGTAGCCTTCTTCGTTTCGTATTCTTTACGGATCTTGGCCTCGGAAGCTTCTGCTTTCTCAAGCCTTGCTTGCAGGTGGGCTATCTCCTTGTTTTTCATTTCAATCTCTTCGTCTTCGTTCTTGATAGTGGTCAGCAATGAGTTGAGTTCATCGTTGTCAATGTCAGAAGCATAGAGCGAATTGACTCGATTAATGAAGTCGCCGAGGATGTTCATATAGTTGGTAAATGCGTCAAAGGGACTGCTGTAGATGCCTCTGTCGAGACCCACATGCGAGGGCTTGGTCGACATGAACCGGAAGTTGTTGCTTGCTTGCAGATAGTTGTAGTCTTGATTGATTTGTGGGTCGTTGGCAATTCTCACGCGGTCCGCGATGCCGTAGAGCTTGTTGAATGCCTCTCTTTGCATTGCGTTGCCAAGCCAGCTACTCACGTCGCGCTCTTCGTCTACCCACGAGAGTGTATCGGGAACATTCAGATCGCCCACGCTGTCGAACTGGTCACAAACTTCAGTTGGCGTGGCGAAATTGATATTCTGTTGCTTGGCGAATCTTGGAAGCGCATGCAGGAATTCAAGGATATTTGACGATAATGGTTGTGCGATTCCCAACGCCGAAAGCTCCATAAAGATATTGATAACACGCTCTTGTTCGGGAAACTGTGCAATGCGTGAGATGTACTGGTCAGCAAAGAGCGGGTATCCTTCCCAATCTCTATTGTTGAATCGCAGGCAGATATCATCACTGAGGTTAATATCGCGAAGCAGAAGTTTCAGCTTTGGTGCTAAAGCGCAGTTATAAACATAGTGGGGCGATTTCCAGCCGAGTACGTGCTTGGCTCCTTCGGTGAGCATTCCCTTAAACCCCATGTTTGCTGCCTGCATTCCTATGTCGTCGCTGTAGATGAGTGATGAATTGCGGAGAACAGTGGGACGCTTACCGAAATATTCCACCATTTTGTCGCATTGGTGTTTAACATTGGAGGCAAAGACAGCCTTATCCTGCAAGGCGGAGAGGCCGTGCGCGTAGGGTTCAGCAAGAAACTCTACACATCCGGTCTTGCTGAGTGCCACGAGTTTGTCAAGCACTTCTGGCGCATACAATTCCAGTTGCTCCATTCCCACACCCGATAATGAAAAGGCGACACGGAAATACTTTCCGTTTTCCTTAATCATTTCTTCGATGGTATTGAGCGCAGGGATGTATGAGCGCTCTGTGATGTCGCGGATGGTGCGCTCATTCTCGTAATCGTCGTAATAGTAATGGTCAGTACCAATGTCAAAGAAGCGGTACCGTTTCAAGTGTACGATCTGATGTATCTCGAAATATAAACAAATGGTTTTCATAGTTGTTGATTGTTATGTCCTTAACTTGTTTTTCTGTTCTCTATCAGGCGTTAGTCCCAGTGCAGTGTCCTAAGGTAGAGCTCACGTATCCATCGTCCGACCTTTTCCCATGTGATTTGTGCCACTTCTTCCTGCCCTTTCTGCTGCAGATAATCGAACAGACTTTCGTTGTGGCAGATACTGTAAATGGCATCGGCCATCGCGTTGATATCCCAATAATCTATCTTAAAACAGTTTGTAAGTATCTCACCACATCCACTCGATTTGGAAATGATGGTTGGGGTACCGCATTGCATCGCTTCCAGAGGAGAAATGCCGAATGGCTCGCTCACTGAAGGCATGACGTAGACGTCTGAGTCCTTTAGGCACTCATATACCTGCTTCCCTTTCATGAATCCAGGGAAGTGGAAACGGTCGGCAATGCCGCGCTCTGCAGCAAGATAGATCATAGAATCCATCATATCGCCTGATCCAGCCATACAGAAACGGATGTTGTTTGTACGGTGGAGCACCATGTTGGCGGCCTCAACGAAGTATTCTGGTCCTTTCTGCATGGTGATACGGCCTAAGAAAGTCACCACTTTTTCTTTCCCCTTGTGGTTGGGTCGTGGTATGGCCTGGTTCTCTGGGCTTAAAGGATAAACGGCATTGTGTACGGTAAAGACTTTTCTTGGGTCTTGGTGATAATGGTTGATGACGGTCTGTCGGGTCAGTTCTGAGACGCACATGATGCAGTCAGCGTGATCCATGCCGTCTTTCTCTATGCCGTAGACAGTAGGATTGACGTGTCCCCGCGAGCGGTCCCAGTCGGTGGCATGTACATGGATGCACAGTGGTTTCCCACTCACCTGCTTGGCAAAGATGCCTGCGGGGTAAGTGAGCCAGTCGTGTGCGTGTATAATATCAAACTCCTCTGACCGCGCGACAACACCCGCGATGATACTGTAGTTGTTGATCTCATCGGTGAGGTTGCTTGGATACCCACCTGCAAACTCCATGCATCCCAAGTCATTGACATGCATATAGCGGAAGTCGGCGTAGATATGGTCACGGAAATGGTAATAGGTTTCGGGACTCATGAGGTTGCCGATGCGTTGCTTCACATAGTCGTAGTCTACGTCTCTATAGACAATGGGCACACAGTTCATGGCCACGATATTAGCATAGGTGTGATCCTCGTCGCCGAATGGTTTCGGCAGACATAGTGTTATTTGCACATCACCTTGAGCGTGGAGGCCTTCAGAGATGCCGAAGTTGGCGGTGGCCAGTCCGCCAAACACATGCGGAGGATATTCCCAACCGAACATTAATACTTTTATCATGATTGTTCCTCCTATTGATTATTGTCGATTTTCTCTAATAATTCTGTAGTACGCAGGATGCCCGCCACATTAGCAGCAAAGGAGATGGCGCCTCTTCCACGGAAAGGTGGGTTGCCATCGAAGAGCTCTGGCAGTGTGCCGACACAATGATTGAACATCTCATTTTCAAGCCCCACCATTTGCCTGCGTATGAAACTGAGCCGTGAACGCTTGAAGAGCTTAAGGCAAGCGCACAGGTAGAAGCCCTCCAGCCACGGCCAGGCAGTGCCTTGATGATAGGCGTAGTCGCGCTGTGTCTGAGGCCCTACATACATAGGGTTGTAGCCTGGGCTCTTTGGCGATAGAGAGCGAAGGCCTTTTGGCGTGAGCAATTCACGTGTACAGAAGTCGAACACGCCTTTCTGCTGTTGCAGAGTCAGTGGCGAATTATCAAGCGCTACGGCGAAAATCATGTTTGGACGCACGCTCCAGTCTGGCTTGTCACCATCGACAAAGTCGTATAAATAACCGTATTCGTTGACGAAGGTGGATACAAACGAGGTCTTGCACTGTTCAGCGATCTCTTTCAGCTCTTCCACTGAGGCATTGTCTCCTAACTCTTTGGCTATGTCGGCCGCGAATACCAGGGCATTGTACCACAGTGCGTTGAACTCTACGATGTAGCCTGTGCGTGGCACCACGGGAAGGCCATTGGCGGTAGAGTTCATCCATGTCATTGCTTTTTTCTTCCCGTCTGTCCTGAGCAGACCGTTGGCATCAAGCGTGAGGTACGGGTGCTTGTTGCTTTTGACAAAGCGCACAGTGTCTTTGATAAACTGCCCGAATTTCTGTGCACACAGTGGCAATCCTACTTTGTTGGCGTACAGCTGAAGAGCTCTGATGGCCCATAAAGGTACGTCAGGCTGCTCTATTTCCGTGATGAGGCCGGTCTGTTTCTCTCCTCTCATGAATTGATAAAGCTGCCTCGCAGCGGTCTCCATAGCATCCTCGAAATAGTCAATCTCATCGATAGACAGTGTCAATCCCGGCAGAGAGATGAACGTATCGCGGGCACGGCATTTAAACCACGGGTATCCGGCAAGGATGTATCGCTTGCCGTTTTTATCGTGTACGTGGAATTGATGTGCGGCATTGATCAGGCAATGGATGAAGTTGTCGCGTGGCGTGCGCTCTTCGGCTTCTTTCTCGAAGAGAGTCTTCAGAGAGTGCGGTTTCGATGCTGAGGTGGAGGCTGCGAAGACGATGCTCTCGCCCTTCTTGATGGGAATGGAGAAGTAGCCCGGCACATACAGGTCTTCTGTGGACGAGTAGCCACGCTCCTGCTCTTTTGGATACTCCAGTCCTCGGTACCAGTCTGGGTTGAAGACAAACTCGGGTTTCTTTGAGAACTGCATGTAAAGGAAAGGATAGCCTTCGTACATGCGCGTGCGTATGCCATTCTCGACCTCTTCATAGTCGCGGCTTGCCCTTGCGTTCTCGTGGGTAAACTGCCTCACGCTGCGGAAAGCCAGGAAAGGCTGAAACTGTAATGTCGTGGCGGAGTGGGCGTCAACGAGCGTGTAGCGAATCAGCATGCGATCCTCATAATGCTGGAAGACGACTTCTCTTTTCAGGACGACACCACCCACTCGGTAGAGTGTGGTGGGGATCTTGTCACAGTCGAGGTCGATGATGTATTTATGGCCATTAGGACTGAACGTGCCGCCCTGGTATTTGTGTAGCCCGAGATGAAAGGCTGCGCCATGCTGTATGACCGTACAGTCAAGCGAGGACAGAAGCACGTGGTTATCGTTATCAAGTTCTGGCACGGGTACTACCAACAACCCGTGATACTTTCTCGTGTTACAGTCTACGACTGTAGAACAGGCGTAAGCACCTGAACGATTGGTTCTCAGGAGCTCTCTTTGTAGTGACTCCTGAAGGTTTATCATCTGTGCCCTTTCAAATTTTAGATAGCTCATAGCATTAAAGGCATTTATAGGTTTTACTTTTCTTGTCTTGGAAAAGTGCACGATGGGCTTCTCTTCCTTATAGATTTCAAATTTAGTAAAAAAGTATTTATGTGCAAAAGATTATGGCAAATGAATTTCTTATTTTATGCTTTTTTAATAGTGCACTCCTTTGAACTGTCCTCAATTCTTGCACAGTGGATTGTCTGCAGGCATCGTTCGGCCTTGTGATTCAGCGTTAGGGCGATCTTCAATGATTGAGCAATCCGATGACTGCCTCAACCTTTTGCTTCATAGGAAGTGTGGCATCAATCCAGTGGATGGTGGCCCCGCGACGCTCCATACCGCGGAACCACGTCATTTGCCGTTTGGCAAACTGGTGGATGGCAATTTCCAGCTGCTTGAACATAGCTTCGTAGCTGAGCTGTCCGATCACATACTCGGTCACATATTTATATTCCAACCCATAATAGATAAGGTCTTCCGCTTTCACGCCTTGGTTGAGAATGCCGCGTATTTCGTCCACCATGCCATTGTCAAGACGCTTTTTCAGTCGGTCTGTGATCTTTGTCCGACGGCTGTCACGGCCGATGCTCACGCCGACGATGACGCTGTCAATGGCGGGAAAAACTCTCTCTTCCGTGGGATGGGCTAAGTTGTAAGTTTCTATTTCTATAGCGCGTATGGCTCGCTGAGGAGTATCGACGTCGGTGGTGTTGTGCATGGTGGTCCCTGCTTTTCGCTTGAGGTCTTTAAGCGTCTCCGTCAGTTCTGCCAGGCTCTTTCCGGCGAGCTGGGTTCGCAGTTCAGGATTTTGGGGCACGGGTGAGAGGTGGTAGCCTTTGAGCACGCTCTCGATATAGAGTCCCGTCCCGCCGCAGAAAATCGGCCAGACGTTGCGGGATTCGAGGTCTTGATAGGCCTTGAGGAAATCTTCCTGATATTGAAAGAGATTGTATTTGGTGCCTGGGTTGCAGATATCGATGAGATGATAGGGGATGTGTTTCCCGTTGACGATGTAGTCTTCCAGGTCTTTTCCGGTGCCAATGTCCATGCCGCGGTAGACCTGTCGTGAGTCTCCAGAGAGTATTTCGCCACCTACTTCATAGGCCACATGGGCCGCGAGCTGTGTCTTGCCCGATGCGGTGGGGCCCAATATTGTCAATAATTGTTTCATCTTCAGTGTGTCTTCTGCGAGTCAGGCCGTTTGTCGGTGAGTCTTCAACGCTTCATTGTCGTCGTGTGACAATTGTCGCACGATTGTTTGGCAGTTGTCGGACGATCGTGCGACAGTTGCTTGACGATTGTTCGACAATTGTCGCACGATGTCCTACTTGATGTCCCCAATGTTGTAAGGTGTCTCCTGGTAGACGTAATAGTTGATCCAATTGCTGTAGAAGAGGTTGGCAGCCGATCGCCAGCTCACCTTAAATCCGCGTTTGGGATCGTCGTCGCGGTAATAGTGTTGTGGCAGGGCCACGTCGTCGCATTTGCCAAGATCGCGGCGGTATTCATTGTCGAGCGTGTCGGGTGCGTACTCTAAGTGGCCGAGAATGTAGAAGTCGCGGCCATGGCGTGAACTGACAATGCTTACGCCTGCCTCAGGCGAGGACGCGATGATATTCAGGTCATCCACTTTGTCAATATCTGTTTCCCTTACTTCGGTGTGGCGTGAGTGGGGCATGTAGAACATGTCGTCGAAGCCCCGGAAGATGGGTAGCCGTTCATCGATGGGGTAGGTTTTGAAAATGCCGAACTTCTTCATGGGAAGCTGGTGTTTGGGGATGCCGTAGAAGTGGTACAGCGCAGCCATGGCTCCCCAGCACAGGTACAGGGTGGACTGCACGCTGTGTCGGGCCCAGTCCACAATCTGGTTAAACTCTTTCCAGTAGTCTACATTCTCATAGGGGATGGTTTCCACGGGTGCGCCGGTGACGATCATGCCGTCGAATTTCTGTTTCATCAGTTCCTCGGAATCTCGGTAAAACATCATCATGTGCTCAATAGGCGTATTCTTAGAAGTGTGGCTTTTAAGTTTCATGAAGTAGATTTCCATCTGCAGTGGCGTATTGGACAGCAGGCGGATGAGGTCAGTTTCCGTGGTCACTTTCATGGGCATGAGATTGAGAATCACAATGCGCAACGGGCGAATCTGCTGCGAGTGTGCGCGCGTCTCATCCATCACGAAGATGTTCTCCTGCTTGAGAAGGTCAATAGCAGGAAGTTTGTCAGGTAGTCTTAAAGGCATGTTATTCCTTTCTGTTGCTTGAATTGTGAAAGCAAAGTTACGAAGAAAATCATAGAGTAGGGTGATATTATCTGAGAATTCCTTTCTTTGTGATCGTGATTTGTACTCCGTGGTTGTTCCCCAACAGGCTTCCGCTGTCCAGTCCGAAGGCTCCACGCACCGTCCAGCCATCGTTGAACTGGTAGCCTGCCTCGGCCAGGACGCTGCGGTTATGCCGCGGGTGCGAGTATGGCTCATTGTATGTGCCAAGGCCTTGCTGCCAGGTAGCCATGAGACGGTAGTCAAGTCTTGGCACCGGACGGCCCTCAAGACCTATGTGCCAGGCCACGAATCGGTTGTCCTGAATGTGGATGCGGTGGTCGTTGTTGTAGATAGGGGAGCGGAAGAGCGGATTGCCCATCACCTGTCCCCAGTGTTGCACGCTCATGTAGTTGCTGTGATTGTTGTAGTCGTCGGCACCACCGATGTGGTCTGGAATAGCCGAGGTGCGGTCATGATAGACGGGGCCGCTCTGGTCTTTGGTGTAGATATATTCCATCACGATGTTTTTTACCCAATTACAGTGCTTGAGCTGTAGCTCTCCTCCCAACAAAATGTCTTTGAGCGGATAGAGCAGATATCGGTTTTTTACGTGCTTCTGGAAGTCTTTTCCCTCTCCGTAACCGTCGAAATCGAGAAAGAACTGCTGTGAGTGGTCTTCGAAGAAGTGGTCGGCATAGAGTGAGGCGTGCCATGCGGGCGTGTCGTAGCTGATGCGTGCAAGCCATGCGCCTGTCTGGTTGCCTTCAATATTGCCATATCCTTTGCCATCGGAAGGATCGGATCCGCCGGGGATAAAGGCTCTCCAGAAATCACGGATGCCGGCACCTCCTAACTTCTTCCTGACCAGCTGTCCGTCGTCCTGGTACTTTATATAACCGCCGAACTGTGCCTGCATCTCCAGTCCTAACTCTACAGTGAGTGGCAGTTGGTCCGGTCTCCCGATTCTGATGTATCCGGCCTTACTGTGGTAAAGCACACGTTCGTTGTAGGGCGACTGCCCGTGAAACGTAAAGTCGCACTGCCATCCCTGGTCAGTAAACATGCCGTATGCCATGTGGGCTTTTATGGCGAACCATCGTCCGAGCACTGGGATTGTCCAGTATTCGGGCAGGGCTATACGCACTTCCGGCACGGGACGTGCATTGATGCCGAGAGCCTGTGAGCCGGTAGAGAGCCGTGAATTCTTCAACTCCATGGGCCATTCTTTCGCTCCGACAGTGAGAACACCGTGGAGCCAGCGGGCTTCCACGTAAGCCTGCTGCAGGATAAACTTGCTGGTGAAATGGGAGGTTACGGCCATGTCGACACCATATCCCAGCCCCCAGCGCCGGGCCGAATCGGTTTCAAGAGGGCGCTGAAGAGCTCCGCGCAGATAACCGTTGATGGAGGAGAGAGAGCTCATGCCGTGTTTGTTGGCATTGAGCCACAGCGGAGTATTGCCCGAGGAGAAAGAGCTTTGGGCCTCGACCTCGTAGTGAATGTTGGATAGATATTGCGCATTGGCCGTGAGGCAAGAAGGCATCAGGGCCGCCATCAAATAAGCGAATCTCTTCATAACTGTGATTACTGGCCGCAAAGTTAATAAAAAACGGTCAACGGCATGGTTGCCTTGGCGAAAAATATAAAAAACAATAGGGTTTTTCCCTTATCGCATAGGGAAACACCATTTATTTTATGAAAACAATATCATAACTTTGCAACGTGAGAAAGAAACATTACGTAGTTAACAATTAAAATCAATATAGCTATGAAACGGTTATTTACGGCACTTGCCTTTTTGCTCACTATCGCGTTGGGCACATCAGCCATGAGTTATGAGCAGGCTCGCGACCAGGCTCTTTTCCTGACCGATAAGATGGCTTATGAGCTCAATCTCACCGACCAACAGTACGAGGCGGCATATGAAATCAATCTGGATTATCTCATGCGTGTCGACGACTACGACGACCTTTACGGCGTCTACTGGCGTCAACGCAACCTCGATCTGAGTTACATCTTGCTCGACTGGCAATACCGTGCTTATGCTGACGCGTCTTATTTCTACCGTCCATTGTACTGGAATGATGGCTACTGGCACTTCGGCATCTACGCGCGTTACCCGCATCGCGACTACTTTTTCTTTGGATGTCCTAATTTTGTAGTGACCTACAGGGGTGGACACTCGTGGCGTTACAATGGCGGACGCTCGTGGTATTATGGCCGCAACTGGAATGGACCACGGGACAGAGGCCCGTATTTAGGCATGCGCCGGCGCTGGGATGATGGTGGTTATGGTCGTGGATATGTGTATGAGCGCGGTCGCAGATCGTGGTCACAGGCTCCACAGAACCGTTATCAGAACGATAACTACAGGTCCAATGGGTATGGAAACCGTTCTTTCGGCAACATGTCGCCGGGGGCGTTCAATGACAGCCCATTGCGTAACGGCAACCGTTCGTATGGTGTTCAGTCACCGGCACGCAGCCGTGGCTTCGGCTCTTATTCCGATAGCAACCGCTCTTTTGGTTTTCCTCGCGAGAGCAGCACGCGCTCAACAGTGAACCGATTCGCAGACCGTTCTTTCGGTGGAGGTTCTTTCGGTAACCATTCAGCCACTCCTCGCAGCACGTTCACACCTCAGCAAAGCAGTCCCACCCGTTCATTCTCTGCTCCTATGCGCTCATCCGGAGGCTCATTCGGCGGTCATAGCTCTGGCTCTTTTGGCAACGGAGGTACTTCCGGAGGAGGCTCATTCGGTGGCGGTCGTAGTTCAGGAGGCTCGTTTGGCAGGCGTTAAGACTTAGACGTAAGCGTGCGCATCATCTGATCTTTATTCGTATCACTCGCCCCATTTGATGATTGTCAACCACTTGGTTGGGCTCATCGAATGGGGCGGGCCCTTTTTATCATTCCACGGTGACACTCTTGGCCAGGTTGCGAGGCTGGTCAACGTTGAGGCCCTTCTCCACGGCGATGTGGTAGGCGAGGAGCTGTAAGGGAATGACGGAAAGCAGTGGTGCCAGTGGTGCCAGGGTCTGCGGCACACTGATAGTCTCGTCGGCAATCTTGGCCATCTCGGTGTCTCCCTCGGTGATGACAGCAATAATGCGGCCGCCACGCGCTTTTACTTCCTGCATATTGGAGATGATTTTCTCATACCCGTTGTGGTGAGTGGCGATGAATAGCACTGGCATCATGTTGTCTACTAAGGCAATGGGACCGTGCTTCATCTCCGCTGCGGGATAGCCTTCAGCGTGGATATAACTGATTTCCTTGAGCTTAAGAGCGCCTTCGAGTGCTACGGGGTAATTCCACCCGCGTCCGAGATAGAGGAAATTAGAAGCGTAAGTATAGACGCGTGCAAGACTCTTGATCTCATCATTCTTTTTCAGTATCTGTTCAATCTTGCAGGGAATATCCTTGAGTTCTTTCGTCATGGCCGTGAATTCGTCATGGCTTAGCGTGCCCTTGGCGTTGGCGAGTGCGAGGGTGAGCAGTGTTAGGCAGGTGAGTTGTCCTGTGAAGGCCTTGGTGGAAGCTACGCCTATTTCGGGGCCTACATGGATATAAATGCCCGTGTCGGTCTCACGGGCGATGGACGATCCCACTGCATTGACGATGCCAAAGATACAGGCGCCGCGCTCTTTGGCCAATTTGATGGCAGCGAGAGTGTCAGCGGTCTCGCCGCTTTGTGAGATGGCGATGACGACATCGGTCGGGTAGATGACAGGGTCGCGATAACGGAACTCTGAAGCATAGTCTACCTCTACGGGAATCTTGCAATAATGTTCGAGCAATTGCTTTCCAATAAGTCCTGCATGCCATGACGTGCCGCATGCCACAATGATGAACCGTGTGGCGGAGAGCAGCCGTGCACAATTGCCCCTGACTGCAGACAGGATGACGTCCTCGTCAAAGAGGCGTCCGCTCATGCAGTCGCGCAGACAGCGCGGCTGATCGAAGATCTCTTTGAGCATGAAGTGCGGAAAACCGCCGCGGTCGAGCATGTCAAGATCCATGTCTATCTGCTTGATGTTGACATCCACAGTCTTGTTATGCAGGTCGATGATTCTGAGTTTCTCACCGGGATGACATACGGCAATCTGCTCGTCGTCGATATATACCACCTCATTGGTGTATTCGGCAATGGGTGTGGCATCGGATGCAATGAAGAACTCGCTGTTGTCTTTGGTCACGCCGATAACGAGTGGTGAACCTTTCCGTGCTGCTACGATGGTGTTTGGGTCGCGCTTATCAATCACGGCGATAGCATAGGCACCGATGCACTTGCGTAAGGCATGACGAACAGCCTCTTCAAGGTTGCAATGGTGCTGTTGCTGTACATATTCAATGAGTTGCACGAGAACCTCGGTATCTGTGTCGCTCTTGAAATGAAAGCCACGGCGCTTGAGTTGTTCGCGCAATATGATGAAATTTTCGATGATTCCATTGTGAACGAGAGCGATATTGCCTGACTCAGAGACCTGTGGATGCGCATTTCTTACTGACGGCTCACCGTGCGTGGCCCAGCGTGTGTGTGCAATGCCGACAGTTCCACTGCAATCCTTGCCACTGGCAGCAGTTTCTAAGTCTGCTACTTTACCCTTGGCTTTGTAGACATGAAGTTCGTCCTGGGCGTTGACGAGAGCCACGCCGGCAGAGTCATATCCACGGTATTCAAGGCGATGGAGGCCCTTAATCAGCAGGCCGTAAGCCTGACGTGAGCCAATGTATCCTACAATTCCACACATATATTATTATTCTTTATTTGTTCAATTGACCTTTCTATTTAATTCTTTTCCTTCCTTATAATAGCAGGAATGCCCGTTTGTCAGGCCCTTAAGAGGGCGGCAGATAAGCCACTTAGCTTAGCAAAGACCTGCTGATGTGCAAAATTAGTGAGTTTATGTTTACTATAAGCAGGATTCAGTTACTTTTTCATTGATATTGGAAAAAAAATGTATTATCTTTGCACTGTTATGGGAAAAGGAAAGCTACAGAAGTTTGCGGAGATGGAAACATTTAAGAATGTCTTCCAATATCCATTCTCCGTCATCAGTGATGTGCCTTTCAAGATGAAAGGACACTGGTGTGAGCAGTATTTCAGAAACAACAACCCCATCGTGCTGGAGCTGGGTTGTGGTCGAGGAGAGTACACAGTGGGATTAGCACGTCTCTATCCTGCCGTCAATTTCATTGGTGTCGACATCAAGGGCGCACGCATGTACACGGGCGCAAAACAGGCTCTTGACGAGAACCTTGAAAATGTGGCTTTCCTCAGGACCAGCATTGAGATCATTGACCGATTCTTCGACAAGAATGAGGTGCAAGAGATTTGGTTGACGTTCTCTGACCCACAAATGAAGAACCCACGTAAGCGGCTGACTTCGACTTTTTTTATGGAGCGCTATCGTCATTTCCTTGCAGACGGGGGAAAAGTAAACCTTAAGACCGACTCCAATTTTCTTTTTACCTATACACGTTTGATGGTTGAGGCCAATCGTCTGCCATTGGATGAATGTACGGAAGACCTTTATCATTCCACCCCAAAAGGCCTGCAAGACTCACCGCTCTTGTCTATTCATACATATTATGAAAGCATGTGGATGGAGCGCGGCCTCAATATTCGTTTTCTTTCCTTTCGTTTGCCACATTCGGTTAAACTTGCAGAGCCGGACGTGGAGATTCCTCTTGACGAGTATCGCAGTTACCATCGCGACAAGCGGAGCACGAAAGACATGGCGAAATAGGGCTGCGCAGCCTTTTGCATATAGCCATTAATCGTTGATGGCTCCACAATAAGGGCAGCGCCCTTTATGTTTTAGAGGCTTGCCGCAGTTGCCGCATAGATAGACCGTCCGGTTGCGCCAGTGGCGGTATAAGGCAAAGACGATGTAAGCCACCAATAATGGATAGCCGACATAATAGAGCGTCGTGATGCTGAACACGATGTAGTCTATTGCGCATACAGCCGCCAAGCCGCTGAGATAGAGCAATGCCTGAGGCCCCTGTAGCTTATGAAACACGTCATCAATACAGGCGGCTCCCACAATGAGCATGGCCCAGACAGAGAGCAGGAAAACCATGAGCACGGGTGGTACAGAGAAGGGATTGAGCGTGGGATGGAAATAAAAGTGCTGCCAGAGTTGCGGCGCAAAAAGCTGAATGGTCGCGTAAAAGGTAGCCGCGCTTGCCACAATGATACACAGAAGTGTGGGATAAACCGAGTTGATGTCGTGGAAATGTACGATGTAAGTCTTCTTCTTGAAGGCTTTCCACAGCAGGTAACTCGCACCGAAGACGACGACAAGGATAAGAAAGACGATGAGATGTGAGTTGGAAAAAGCTGAGATGAATTGCGATATAGGATCGTCGGGCATGACCCGCGGCAGCATGTCCTTCTCATGTGTCCATCCGAAAGCTGAAGTGTCATTGGCTAATTGCACCCACACTGAGTCGATAGAGTCAGCCGGCACCATGCGGATGTCAGCCACAGCCAGGTGGTCTCCCTTATAGACGCAGAAAGAATCAGTATTCATTCCTGCCACTTCCTCCTCCGGTAATTGCCGTAACAGAACCAGTGAGTCGGCGCGCACCACAAAGTTGTAGTTATTGGTGTAATGGTGAGTCTGAAAGAAAGAGAGTGAGTCAATGGTGCGCTCGGTCAGCGTATGTGGACGAAAGACACTTCGTCCTGCACGGTGCTGGTAGCACGATGCGCACAGCAGAAGCACAGTGACGATGAGGGGAAAGAGAAATCGCGGTTTCATCAGCTCAATCCAACGATTTTCCCGTCTACAATATCAATACGGTTGGCCTGTGGATCAGCGGGCAATCCCGGCATGCGGAGGATGTTTCCGGCGATAGCTACAATCATTCCCGATCCGGAATTAATGACTATGTCGGCCACGTCAAGGTGATAGCCATCTGTCGGTCCATAGGCTTTCGGATCTACCGAGAAGCTGTATTGGGTCTTGGCGATGCACACAGGCAGATGCCAAAGCCCTAAGTCATAGATGTGCTTGATTTGTGCTGTCGCCTTATGAGAGAAGCTGATGGTGCCTGCGCCGTAGATGTTCTTGGCAACGGTGGTAATCTTGTCTTTCACGCTGTCATCGTCTTTGTAAAGATAGCGTAACTTAAGCTGTGGCGTTGCCTCAATGGTGTTGACAACGGTCTTTGCAAGCTCTTCAGCACCCTTTCCGCCTTCGGCAAAGGCATTGTTAACGGCAAAGGCCACACCGAGTTCTTGCTCACAATGTTGTCTCACAGCCTCTATCTCCTCATCGGTATCCTCATTGTAGCGGTTGAAGGCTACCACGATTTTCTGACCGAAGCGGCGGATGTTTTCCACGTGCTTGTCGAGATTCCAGAAACCTTTGCGTGCACCCTCTACATCTGGTTGCCTGATATCCTGGTATGGCACGCCGCCGTGCATCTTGAGTGCCTGCAGCGTCACGACGAGTACAGTGAGTGAAGGCTGAAGCCCGGCTACACGGCATTTGATGTCATAGAACTTCTCAGCTCCGAGGTCCGCGCCGAAACCGGCTTCGGTGACAGCGTAATCGCCGAGCGATAGCGCCAGTTTCGTGGCCACAACAGAGTTGCAACCGTGCGCGATATTGGCGAAAGGCCCGCAGTGCACAATGGCTGGGGTGCCCTCTGTAGTCTGCACAAGGTTGGGCTTCAGGGCATCTTTGAGCAGTACGGCGATGGCGCCTTCAACGCCCATGTCACGTACATAGAAGGGCTTGTCCTGGTAATCGAAGCCCAAAAGAATATTTCCAATGCGCTGTCTGAGGTCGTCAAGGCTGGTGGCAAAGCACATAATGCCCATGATTTCCGAGGCGGGTGTGATATCGAATCCCGTTTGTGTGGGGAAACCGTTGGTGAGCGGCCCCAGTCCGGTAATGATTTGTCGGAGCGACCGGTCGTTCACGTCCATCACCCGTTTCCACAGTACAGTCTTCAGCCTGAAGCCGTCTTTGGCGTGCCGATAGAGATAGTTGTCGAGCAGTGCGGCAATCATATTGTTGGCTGAAGTGATAGCGTGGAAGTCGCCTGTGAAGTGAAGGTTGATCTTGTCCATGGGCAGGACTTGTGCATATCCACCACCGCAAGCGCCGCCTTTCTGTCCGAAGCACGGACCAAGTGAGGGCTCACGCAGTGCGACGATGGCTTTCTTGCCAATGCTGTTCAGTCCGAGGGCAAGGCCGACAGACACTGTTGTCTTGCCTATTCCAGCTTTTGTGGGCGAGATGGCGGTGACCAGAATGAGGTGATGACGCTTCATGCGCTCCTCATCGATGGCCTTCAGCGACACTTTGGCGATGTAGCGGCCGTAGGGTTCCGTTTGACATTCGTCAATGCCTAAGTCTTTGGCAATGTCGGTGATGGGGCGAAGTTTTGTCTCCTGTGCTATTTCAATGTCTGTTTTCATAGTTTCAGATGATTGTCTCGTACTTGGATGGGTTAGTCTCTGTAGAAGAGATCACGGGTATATACTTTTTGTTTGACGTCGCCAAGAACCTTGTCGTAACGGTTGGCAATGATGGCCTGCGATAGTCGTTTGAACGTATTGAGGTCGTTGACAACCTTTGATCCGAAGAAGGTGGAACCGTCTTTCAGTGTCGGTTCATAAATAATGACTGTGGCTCCCTTTGCCTTGACGCGCTTCATGACACCTTGGATGCTCGACTGCCGGAAGTTGTCAGAGTTTGATTTCATGGTCAGCCGGTAGACGCCAATGGTGCAGGGGTGCTCGCCGTCAGCATTGTAGGCGTTCTGGTCATTGTAACTGTAGTAGCCGGCGCGGCGCAACACTTGGTCGGCAATGAAGTCCTTGCGGGTACGATTGCTTTCCACAATGGCCTGAATAAGGTTCTCTGGCACGTCCTTGTAATTGGCAAGCAGTTGCTTGGTGTCCTTAGGCAGACAGTAGCCTCCATATCCGAAAGACGGGTTGTTATAGAAAGATCCGATGCGCGGGTCAAGACAAACGCCGTCGATGATATTCTTGCTTGACAGTCCTTTCACCTCGGCATAAGTGTCAAGCTCGTTGAAATAGCTGACGCGCAGCGCAAGATAAGTGTTGGCAAAAAGCTTAACAGCCTCCGCCTCCGTAGTGCCCATGAAGAGGGTGGGGATGTCTTGCTTGATGGCCCCCCGTTGCAGCATGGCAGCAAAAGTGTGGGCAGCCTCGTCGAGACGTATGTCACCCTCAGGCCTTCCCACGATGATGCGCGACGGATACAGGTTGTCGTAGAGCGCTTTTGACTCGCGCAGGAATTCCGGTGCGAAGATAATGTTATCGGAATGGTATTTCTCCCGCACATGCGCCGTGTAGCCAACGGGGATGGTCGACTTGATGACCATGATGGCTTGGGGATTGACGCGCATGACGAGTTCGATTACTTCCTCGACGTGAGAAGTGTCGAAAAAGTTCTTTACGCTGTCATAATTGGTGGGCGTTGCGATGACGACGAAGTCGGCATCCTTGTATGCGGCCTCGCCGTTGGTAGTGAAATCGATGTCAAGCCGCTTTTCCTTGAGATACCCCTCAATATATTCGTCTTGTATAGGCGACTGATGCTGCTTGAGCATTTCCACTTTTTCGTTCACCACATCTACTGCGATGACGTGTTGGTGCTGGGCCAGCAGCGTGGCGATGCTTAGCCCCACGTAGCCTGTTCCGGCAACGGCGATATGAAGTTTCCTTTGCATGGATGGATAGGTTGTTAGTTCACAGTCTCTTTAAGTGCATTCTTCTTTAGTCTGTCGGCAATGGCTTGAGCTCGACGGTTCAGGTCGTTGATGTTCTCTTTCCGGTAATAACTGCGCGAAACGCCATCGCTTGACAACACCAGAGAGTCGCCTTCAAGGTAGTCGATGGAGCAGGTGTCAGTACGTTGGTCCACTACATCGATATTCCCATTCTTATTTGTTTTCGGTGTTCCACTGGTGATGACGAGCATGCCATTCCACATGTGCCAGCCGATGAAATAGCCTAAAGGTGGATAGACAACAGGGCTTTCCTCTGCCAAAGCATTGTTATCGTCGACATAGCCCACGCTTTGAGCCACCCAGTCAGGTTTGAGATAGAATCCGTATTCACGTGGAATGAGATAAGTCTCCTTGAGTGAATCGCTCATCTGGTCCATCATTTTAGACTGTACCTTGGCGCTCATGTTTTCTGCATAACGCATCTTCGGCATGACAATATAGCACCAGATACCCATGAGCTTGTCCATATTTACCACGAGGTCTGCCTTCGTCTTGTCGCGTTTGTTGAGCATGACACAAAGACGGTCACCAATCTGTAACTTCCCCAGAATGCGTTTGTTGCGCTTGGCGTCAATGGTGTTATAGGTGACGGGATCGCTGTTGTCTTCTGGCAACACCACGATAGTCGTGTCATTGAACCCGTCGCAGGCAAGACCGTAAATGGCCTGGTCACCAGGGAGCCGCTGCGTGAAGGCAGGCGTCTCTTCTTCTCTTATTTCCTTAGAGTTGCATGATCCTAAGAGAATGGCGGCACACAGAAACAGACATTCGGAGAGAAATGTGGTATATGCTGTTTTCATTTGTCTACTTGATTTCGGTTTACAAAGTTAGTTATTAATTATAAAAAAACGGATGTCCAAACATCATTTTGATGATTTTTATCTAATTTTGCACGTGGAATGTGAGGATTAGGTATTTCGGAAAACATAAAATAGAAGAAATAAAAATGAAGAAAAGAATTCAGTTTAGTCTCGTCTATCGGGACATGTGGCAAAGTAGTGGCAAGTTCCAGCCGCGTGCCGACCAGTTGGCTCGCATTGCTCCGGTGTTCGTTGAGATGGGTTGCTTCTCGCGTGTAGAGACTAATGGCGGCGCCTTTGAGCAGGTACAACTTCTCGCAGGTGAGAATCCGAACAAGGCCGTACGTGCTTTCACGGCCCCTCTCCATAAGGCTGGCATCAAGACCCACATGCTTGACCGTGGTCTCAACGCCCTGCGTATGTATCCCGTACCCGATGATGTGCGTGCGATGATGTACCGTGTCAAGCATGCCCAAGGCACTGATATCACCCGCATTTTTGATGGCTTGAACGATATCCGCAACATTGCGCCATCCATTAAATGGGCAAAGGAGGGCGGCATGACTCCGCAGGGCACACTCTGCATCACAACCTCTCCGGTACACACGCTTGACTATTATGAGCAGCTTGCCGACGCCGAGATCGCCGCCGGTGCTGAGGAGATCTGCCTCAAGGATATGGCCGGCATCGGGCAGCCTGCATTCCTTGGTCAGCTTACCAGGCGCATCAAGACCAAGCATCCTGACATCATCATCGAATATCACGGTCACTCGGGTCCGGGTCTCTCCATGGCTTCAGTGCTCGAAGTGTGCGAGAATGGGGCCGACATCATCGATACAGCTATAGAGCCGTTAGCATGGGGCAAGGTGCATCCCGACGTGATCTCCGTCCAGAGCATGCTCCGCCACGCCGGCTTCGATGTGTCAGACATCAACATGAATGCTTACATGAAAGCGCGCGCCATGACACAGGAGTTTATAGATGAGTGGCTTGGCTACTTCATCAATCCCGGCAACAAGGTGATGTCTTCGCTGTTGCTCACCTGCGGACTACCTGGCGGAATGATGGGCTCGATGATGGCCGACCTCGGCGGTATGCGTGAGACGATCAACCATCTGCGTGTGAAGAAGGGTGAGCCGGAGCTGTCTATGGACGACCTGCTCATCAAGCTGTTCGACGAGGTGGCTTATGTGTGGCCGCGTGTGGGTTATCCACCACTCGTGACTCCGTTCTCACAATACACCAAGAACATTGCGCTGATGAACCTCCTCACCATGGAGCAGGGCAAGGGCCGCTTTGTGATGATGGATGATAATATGTGGGGCATGATTCTTGGCAAGAGCGGAAAGGTGCCCGGTGAGATTGCGCCGGAGCTCGTGGAGCTTGCCAAGAAGCAAGGCCGCGAGTTTACTGACGTTGATCCCCATACGCTGCTTAAGCCTGCTCTCGACGATTTCCGCAAGGAGATGGATGAGAACGGCTGGGAGTATGGAGAGGACGACGAGGAGCTCTTCGAACTTGCCATGCACCCTGAGCAGTACCGCAACTATAAGAGCGGACAGGCAAAGAAGAACTTCCTCGCCGACCTGCAGAAGGCAAAGGATGCCAAGCTGGGTGCCAAGGTGTCGCCGGAGGAGGCTGCTGCCTACAAGCACGCGCAGGCCGACGCCATCGTGGCTCCCGTGCGCGGGCAGATCTTCTGGGACTTCCAAGGTGACGGTGAGGCCGAGCCTGCTGTGGAGCCCTACATCGGTAAGGATTATCAGGCGGGCGATGCCTTTTGTTGGATCCAGTCTCCTTGGGGTGAATTTGTGGAAGTAAAGGCTGATCTCGGCGGCAAACTGGTTGAAATCAATGCCAAGCAGGGCTCTAAGGTGCAGAAAGGCAACGTGATCGCCTACATTAAACGGAATTAATGAGCATGCTGGAAGTTCAGAAGTTCTGAAGTTCATGAGTTCAACCTGCATCTTTCGCATCAATTGCTTGAGCCTTTGACGCAGCTTACGGGCTCCAGGACTTCTGAACTGCTGGACTCTTTCAATAGAATATGAATTATCATCTCATCATTGACAAATATTATCCCGAGGCCAATCGGCTTCGGGATATTTTGATGATCCACTCCACATTGGTCACGCGAAGGGCGCTCCATATCTGCGACGCGCATCCTGAACTGCAGCTCGACCGCCGCTTCGTGGAGGAGGCTGCGATGCTTCACGACATAGGCATCTGTCGTTGTGATGCGCCGAGCATCTGTTGCTTCGGCACGGAGCCTTATCTTCGCCATGGCCTGATTGGCGCGGAGATGATGCGGGCTGAGGGCTTTCCCCGTCATGCGCGCGTCTGCGAACGACATACGGGAGCTGGTCTCACGGCTAAGGAAATCATCGCACAAGACCTGCCTTTGCCCCACCGCGATTTTCTTCCGGAGACTCTCGAGGAAAAGCTTATCTGCTATGCCGACAAGTTTTATTCGAAGACGCATCCGGAAAGAGAGAAGACGTTTGAGCAAGCAGAACGGAGCATTGCACGTTTCGGTGAGGAGGGCTTGCAGCGCTTCCTTTCCTGGAAGGCATTGTTCGAGTAAATCCATCCCTACTTTGACGTATCGCCTCTACAGCGTAATGGCATTGCCTTTACAGTGTAGACGCATTGCCTTTACAGTGTAATGGCATTGCCTTTACGGCGTAGACGCAATCCTAATGCAATGGCCTTATTTTATGCGGAATCACGAATTGTTTTTTCAGAAGGGCACTGTGGAGAGGCATTTGTTTTATAACTATATGATTTTTTGGTCTTTTAATAATTATTAAGTCATTATTCATCCTTTCTGTTGAATTATTTATTACTTTTGCGTTGTAAATAAAATCGACTTACCCGATATATGGATTTAGTAGAACGATTCATCAATTACACCAAGTTTGACACACAGTCGGCAGAAGATTCCCAGACTGTCCCCAGTACCCCAAAGCAGCTCGTCTTTGCCAAGTATCTCAAGGAGGAGCTTGAGCATGAGGGTTTAGAAGATGTGGAAATGGACGATATGGGTTATATCTACGCCACGCTTCCCCGCAATACACGAAAGGATGCGCCGACGATCGGGTTCATTTCCCATTACGATACCGCACTCGACGCCAGCGGTGCTAATATTCAGGCGCGTATCGTAGAGAACTACGATGGCAGTGACATTGAGCTTTCGCCGGGCATCGTCTCCTCTCCAAAGAAATTCCCTGAGCTGCTGCAGCACAAGGGCGAAGACCTGATTGTGACTGACGGCACCACGCTGCTCGGGGCTGACGACAAGGCGGGTGTGGCTGAGATCGTGCAGGCAATGTGCTATCTCCGCGACCATCCTGAGATTAAGCACGGCGACATTCGTGTGGGCTTCAATCCTGATGAGGAGATCGGTATGGGCGCACATCATTTCGATGTGGAGAAGTTCGGGTGCCAGTGGGCGTACACCATGGATGGAGGCGACATTGGCAACCTGGAGTATGAAAACTTCAATGCGGCTTCCGCCAAAGTCACTATCAAGGGCGTTAGCGTGCATACGGGCTACGCAAAGGGCAAGATGATCAATGCCTCGAGGCTCGCATGCGAGTTCAACAGCCATATCCCAGAGACAGACATTCCGGAGACAACGGAGGGCTATGAGGGTTTCTATCACCTGCTGTCCATCAACAGTCACTGTGAGGAGGCGAAGCTGTCCTATATCATCCGTGACCACGACCGCCGCAAGTTTGAGCAGCGAAAGGACTTCATGGAACAGATTGCGGAACAGATGAACGCTAAGTATGGTGCCGGCACCGTTGCCATTGAGATCAAGGACCAGTACTACAACATGAAGGAAAAGATAGATCCTAACATGTATGTCATTGACATTGTTCTCAAAGCCATGCAGGAGAGTGGCGTCACGCCGAAGGTAGAACCTATCCGTGGCGGCACCGACGGGGCTCAGTTGTCGTTCCGTGGCCTGCCCTGCCCTAATATCTTCGCGGGTGGTGTCAACTTTCATGGACCTTACGAGTTCGTATCTGTACAGGTCATGGAAAAGGCGGTGGAGGTCATCGTGAAAATCTGTCAGATCACGGAAAACTTCAACGAATAAGATTTCACCAAACTGATAGACAGCACAGTCTATTAGCTTTTATAGTTGAACCGAAGGGGTTATTGCCAGCGGGCATACACCCCTTCTTTTTTCTTTTTTATGCGAACACTTGAACTTTTAGCTCCGGCCAAGAATCTTGTTTGCGGCATGGCCGCCATCAGTCATGGCGCTGATGCTGTGTATATTGGTGCCGACCGTTTCGGGGCACGTGCCTCAGCGGGAAACAGTGTCGACGACATCGCGCGCCTCTGCGATTATGCCCATCTCTTCGGTGCAAAGGTTTACGTGACAGTCAACACCATTATCTATGAGTCTGAGCTTCAGTCAATGCAGGAGCTTATTACGCAACTTGCAACGGTTGGCGTTGATGCGCTCTTGGTTCAGGATATGGCCACGCTTGCCATGCGGCGTGTGGCCTTGGAGCAAGTAGGGCATGTACCAGCACTCCATGCGTCCACACAGATGGACAACCGTACGGCAGAGAAGGTGGAATGGCTACGAAGTCTGGGGTTCGAGCGGGTTGTATTGGCGCGCGAGCTCTCCGCAGAGGAGATACGGGTCATCCATACAGCAGTACCCGATGTGGAGCTTGAGGTCTTTGTACATGGAGCGCTTTGTGTGAGTTACTCGGGGCAGTGTTATGCCTCACAGCATCTCTTTGGGCGCTCTGCCAACCGTGGCGAGTGTGCACAGGTGTGCAGAATGAAGTACAATCTGGTGGATGCCGGCGGCAATGTCGTTGTGAAAGACCGTTATCTTCTTTCAATGAAAGACCTGAATCAATTGGATCACTTGGAGGCGCTCGCTGAAGCCGGAGCGTCATCGTTCAAGATAGAGGGCAGGCTCAAGGGAGCAGATTATGTAAAAAACGTTGTTGCCGCTTATTCGCAACATCTTGACAATATCGTGAGAAAGCATCCTGCCGAGTATTGCAGGGCATCATGGGGAAAAGTGGACTATCGCTTTCAGCCTGACCTTAACAAGACATTCAATCGCGGTTACACCGATTATTTCTTTAAAGGCCGTGGGAATGGTCTTCCCACTATGGTGACTCCCAAGGCCCTGGGCGAGTTTGTGGGAACGGTAAAAGACCTTCAGGGCGACTCTTTCCGTGTTACCGGTACGGCCATATTTTCCAACGGCGATGGACTGTGCTTCATCAAGGACCGGTCCGGCAGCAGCGATCACGAAGGCGAGCTGTTGGAAGGCTTCAGGGTCAACCGTGCAGAGGGCAACCGTCTCTTCCCCTTCCGCATGCCGCAGGGCTTAAGAAAGGGCATGTCGCTTTATCGCAACAACGATGTGGCTTTTGAGAAGACACTGTCAGGTGACACTGCTGTGCGCTCAATTCCCGTGCGGATGTTTTTCGACGCGACGCCGGATGGATTCTCTCTGAGAATGTCGTTCGCTACGTCAACAGGCAGCGAGCACTCCTGGTCGGCAAAGGTCGTGTTCGCCCATCGGGCTGCCAACCGTCCGCAGGAAGAGAATATCCGTAAGCAGTTGTCGAAGTTAGGTGGCACCGTTTTTGAGGCAGAGGATCTTCAAATAGGAGAGGAAGTGTCTCGTCTTTTCATCCCTTCCAGCTTGTTGGCACAGCTTCGTCGTGATGCAGTGGCTGCTTATCCGGAGGCTCTCGGCAAGAGTATAGAGTCTCATCAACAGGCTCTTCCTCAGGCGGATGCTATTGCATCTCCCGCTCATTTCTGGTCAGAGGAATACCGGAAGCATCCTTATTTGTTCAATATAGCGAACCATGCGGCACGCGAATTTTATGCTGCCCGTGGCTTGGAAAACCTTGCTCCCGCATTGGAGACATCGGAGCCGAAAGGCAGCGTGGTCATGCAGTGCCGTTATTGCATCCGTTATGAACTTGGGTTCTGTGCGCGGCGCGGCGGGAAGAAACCGTCGTGGCGCGAGCCATTGTCGTTGAGGCTGGGTGACGGACGTGGGTTCCGCCTCGATTTCCATTGTGATGAATGTCAGATGAATCTTATTGCAGAAACGTAATCTTGGCTTATCCCCACTGGCTGTTTGCCGGCTGATACTCTGGTACAAGCTGCTTCATCTGATCCACAACGGCGCGTGAGTTGCAGGTGATGGCCGTGTTGATGAGCTTGTCAATGGTTGTCGACACTTCTTTAAAGTCGTATTGCCGCACTTTGGCAATGCGGATCTTCTTATTGAACGATGGCTCTGTGTTCTCGTCGTTGGCGAGCAATTCCTCGTAGAGCTTCTCTCCCGGCCTGAGTCCCGTGTATACTATTTCCACGCCTTCTGCATTGGAGAGCTTGACCATTCGCTTTGCGAGGTCGGCGATGCGCACAGGGTGCCCCATGTCGAACACGAAGATCTGCCCACCATGCCCATGCGTGCCGGCTTCCAATACCAGCTCACAGGCCTCGGGAATGAGCATGAAGAAGCGCGTCACTTCAGGGTCTGTAACCGTCACAGGGCCGCCTTCACGTATTTGTTTCTCAAAGATGGGAATGACAGAGCCATTACTTCCTAATACGTTGCCAAAGCGCGTGGTGACAAATTCCGTTGTCTGTTGGAAGCTGTTGAGACTTTGGATGTAGATCTCGCAAATGCGTTTTGAGCATCCCATCACATTAGTTGGGTTGACAGCCTTATCGGTAGAGATCATCACGAACTTCTTAACGCCGTATTTTACACTGAGGTCAGCGATGATTTTCGTGCCATACACATTATTATATATGGCCTCTGCTGGCATGTCTTCCATCATCGGAACATGCTTGTAGGCAGCTGCATGGAAGACGTAATCAGGTTGCCATTCCTTGAAAAGAAGCTCCATGAGCGCATCCTGTGTGATGCTGGCCACGAGGATATGGCTGTCGAGGTCGGGAAATTCCTTGCGCATCATCAGGCGGATATCATGTTGAGGTGTTTCCGCTTCATCCACGAGAACGAGATGAGCGGGTTGATAGGCGGCGATTTGCCTCACCATTTCCGAGCCGATGCTGCCTGCTGAGCCTGTAATAAGGATGGTCCGCCCGCGGAGCATGGCGCCGATGGCCTCCATATCCACGTGGATTTCGTCACGCGGCAGCAGGTCGGAGACGTCCACCGATTTGAGATTGTTGGCGCTGATGCTCTCTTTATCGTGCCATTCCTGCATATTGCGTATCACGTAGATGTGCACACCGAGGGCAAGCAGGCAGTCCTGCAAGTCGGTGTCTTCGCGGAAGAGGTTGATAACAGCCGGCGACACCAGCACAGCTTCTATGTTTCTTTCGGTGATGACTCTGTCAAGTGACTTGTTGTTGGCATAAACACGCTGGCCCATGATGATCTTTCCGCGCTCCTGATTGTTGGGTGAGATAAATCCCTGGAGGCGGAAGTGGTGTCCTGGGAAGCCGCTTCTCACGGCACGTGCCATGGCAGCCGCGCCCTCATGAATGCCGTAGATGAGCACATGTTGGGAATTGTGGCTTCCAATTACCTCGTCGTAGATTTCCTTGATGAGCAATCGCCACGACCACATGAGGACGGTTGAGATGGAATACATCAGTAAAATCTGGCGACCTTCCAACGGCAGTAACGGCAAATTGAAATAGAAGACGGCGTAGTGGAATATTTCTGCGAACGCGCATGCCAACACTTGTGAGGATAAGATACGTCGCAAGTCTTCTGTAGTAGAGTAGCGAATGATGCCGCTATAAGTTCTGAAGACGCGGCAGCCAATGATGTTGAATATCAGGTAGACAGAGATGGTCTGGGAAAGGGGGATGATATTGCCCACCGTGACGGCGCCACGGTAATACAACCAAAAGACTAAGAGTCCGGAGATGTAGCTGAACAGCAGGTCGGTGATGAAAATGCACCAGTAGGGCAGCGCGCTCCGTGTGAGGTACCAATGGGTGATTCTATGGACGATGTTCATGTGCAATGCTTTTATTATTGTAATTCTGAGAAGTTGCCTTTAAGAGGACCTTTCAGCACGTGGGGAGTCTTATGTATGGAGGCGCTCGCCCGACAAGACATGGGTAAGCACTCGAACCAGCCTGGACTCCATCACGTCTTTTCCAAGCTTACAGTTGCAAATTTACACATTTTTTCTGTTAGGGTGATAGTTTTCGCTTAAGTTTCTTTCGTTTTTATTTGTAGATGGCTTTTGATTACAGTGTAGAGGCATTGCCTTTACAGTGTAGAGGCGTTGCCTTTACAGTGTAGACGCATTGCCT